>Ga0208089_1000060_pt1 | contig 27296 bp, 20 predicted proteins | sample LakMenEpi29Jun12_FD_150744 | JGI IMG/M metagenome (GOLD analysis project Ga0208089, IMG submission 150744) | Freshwater microbial communities from Lake Mendota, WI - 29JUN2012 deep hole epilimnion (SPAdes) | ecosystem: Environmental > Aquatic > Freshwater > Lake > Epilimnion/Euphotic zone ... | reverse complement strand
AAAGCCATGCTTCATCTTGCACATACAATTCATGAAGCAGAAGAATCGAAAAATTATGGCGTCACATTTGCTCAGCCAGAACTCGATTTAGATAAAATCCGTGAATGGAAATCAAGTGTGACTAAAGGACTTAATGACGGTTTGGGTGCGCTAGCTAAACAACGCAGTGTGACGGTTGTTCAAGGCGTTGGGCAGTTCACAAGTGCAAGTACCTTGGTGGTTGGTGATACGACAGTGACGTTTGAAAATGCCATTATCGCCGCTGGTTCACAACCTACGCAAATTCCAGTTTTTCCTAATGAGGATCCGCGTTTGTGGGATTCGAGTGATGCGCTGGCTTTGCCGTTTATACCTAAAAAATTATTAATTGTTGGTGGTGGCATTATCGGGCTTGAAATGGCAACGGTTTTTCATGCACTAGGCAGTGAAATTCACGTTGTAGAATTGATGGATCAAATCATTCCTGGTTGTGATAAAGATTTGGTAACGCCACTGCATCGTAAAATCAAAAAACAATATAAAAATATTTGGCTAGAAACGAAAGTAACGACTATTGAAGCGCAATCAGATGGTTTGAAAGTCGCTTTTGACGGTAAAGGTGCACCAGAATTCGATTTATTCGATGCAGTTTTGGTAGCTGTTGGGCGTCGTCCTAACGGTAAAAAAATCGGTGCTGAAAATGCGGGGGTTGTCGTCGATGATTTCGGGTTCATTGCCGTAGATAAACAACAGCGAACGAACGTTGCTCATATTTTCGCGATTGGTGATATTGTCGGGCAGCCAATGCTTGCTCATAAAGCCGTGCATGAAGGTAAAATAGCCGCCGAAGTTATTGCAGGCCATAAGTCGTATTTTGATGCCTTAACGATTCCGTCCGTTGCTTATACCGATCCTGAAATTGCATGGATGGGATTAACTGAAACGCAAGCGAAAGCGCAAGGCATTGAATACGAGAAAGGTGCATTCCCTTGGGCAGCAAGTGGACGCTCACTAAGTACGGGGCGTAAAGAAGGATTGACCAAAATTTTAGCCGATAAAGAAACTGGACGTATTTTAGGTGCAGGAATTGTTGGTTCAAATGCGGGGGAATTACTTGCCGAAGCCGTGTTGGCGCTCGAAATGGGAGCTGATATGAAAGATATTAGCTTAAGTATTCATGCGCATCCTACTCTATCTGAAACAGTTGCCTTTGCAGCTGAAATGATTGAAGGCACAATTACGGATTTGTATGTAAAAAAAGGGTAGTTTGTTAAATCTTAAAAATCGCGCTATTTTTGAGTAGTGCGATTTTTTTTGAATTTATGACTTCACCTATATTGTCGCTATCAGTCAAATAAGCTTAAATAAAAGCTAGTAGAGTATTGCAATTAGATAAACATAAAATTACGAAAACCAATTTGTTTAATTTTTTCTGCGAATAAGGTGGTTTTCAATATGGATTCAAATGTAAAAAATGAAAGCTTGTAAATCTGATTATGGATTTTCATGTAAATTCAGAAATAAATAAAAAAATGGAGTACAGATTTTGATGCTGGATAAGTCACTGGCATGGGTTAATAAAAATTTATTGACGCTAATATTTGGAGTGACTCTGTTACGTTTAGTATTTTTAGCCCTAAATGGTTTAGATTTGCTAGGTGATGAAAGTTATTATTGGGATTGGTCACGTCAACCAGATTGGTGTTATTACAGTAAACCACCTATGGTGGCATGGTTAATTGGTATGTCCACTTGGTTACTGGGTGATTACGCATTTACTGTCCGTTTGCCGACGGTGATTTTAGGCGCTGTTTTTTTATGGGCATTCCACGCAACAACTAACGCTTTTTACGGTCAACGAGCGGCGGCGCTTGCTTTGCTGATAGTGTTAGCTACGCCAATAAATATGCTGGCGAATTTCTTAATGACGATTGATCCACCGCTGTATTGTTTTTGGATGATGACTTTGTATTACCTGCGAAAAGCTATGTTTGATGATTGTTCTCGAGCTTGGCTTTGGGCAGGAATTGCAAGTGGCGCGGCGTTGCTAAGCAAGCAGGTGGCGATTGCTTTGCCGTTGTTGCTGTTAGTATTTTTAATTATAGAGCCATCGCATCGTCGGTTCTTAAAGCGTGAGTTTTTCTGGTATTTGTTTCCGATTTTGTTGGCGGCTGTGCCGCTTTTGCTTTGGAACCAACAACATGATTGGGTGATGTTTGGGCATAGCAAAAGTCATTTTGAGCATAAAGAAACAGTCAGCTTTGCTAAGCATTTACTAGAGGCTTTAGAGTTTTTGCTTTATCAAGTATTGCTGGTTTCCCCGGTTATCTTTTCGCTGGTTTTGATAGTTAGTGTAAACGCCACATTTCAATTTAGAAACTTAACCGCAGAACAACGTTTTTTATGGTTAATGGGGCCATTACTGTTATTAATGATTTTATTGCTGAGCATGATGCAAAAAGTGCAAGGTAATTGGTCGATACCGTTTTATTTTAGTGGACTGATTTTACTCATTAGTTATTGGAAAGTAGGCGCTTGGCAACGAACCTTGAAAGTAGGATTGCTGACAGGGTATTTAATGGTTGTGTTAACCTATTTTCTCCCACTGGTTATTCATTTGTTGAATTTGCAAAATACAATATTTGATCCTACACAGCGTTTCAAAAACTGGGAGCAGGTGGCCATAAACATACACGAACAACGATTAAATGCGTTGCCTGATTTGCATGACAGCTTTGTTGTGGCTTTAGGGCATCGATATTTGGCAAGTCAGTTAGGTTTTTATTTGCCAGATCATCCCTCTATGTTTCGTTTTGAAGCGAGTGGACAAGTGGTTTCTCAATATGAAGTTTGGGATGGTCCATTAAAATTTATGGGTAAAAATGCATTTGTCATTAGTGAAAGACCTGAACAAGTTCCTGCTGAGTTAAAGTCAGCATTCGAAAGCTTTCGTTTTGTAACGAAAGTGATTAACCCTAATCAAGCTAATTCCTATTATTTTGTCTATTTAGCTGAAAATTTACAAGAATGGCCTAAATCGGCTCTATCTGGAAAACTTGAACATTGATATGACCCATTATCGTCGTTTTTATGAATTAATTATTGTACTACTTTTAGCCATTCTCACCACTTTAGTGTTTTGGTTGACGGATTGGGATTATCGTTTAGCGTCTATTTTTTATCATCCTGAGAAGCTGGGTGATGTCTGGCCATTACAGCATCATTGGTTTTTAAAGCTTTTGTTTGACTACGCTTTTCCATTTGTAGTGGCTGTAGGTGTATCAGCCCTATCGATATTTTTGTTAAGTCATGTTCATGATCATAGTCGTCCTTATCGTCGCCAAGCTTTGTATGTTTTACTGGTGATTGCTTTAGGGCCTGGACTGGTGGTGAATTTGATTTTTAAAGATCATTGGGGTAGACCACGTCCAGTGCATATACAAGAATTTGGTGGCGAATTTCACTATATTCCGCCGGTTAAAATTGGACATACCACTGATAAATCCTTTGTTTGTGGCCATTGTTCAGTTGGATATGCATTCTTTGCAGTGTATTTTTTAGCGAAAAATCATAAGTTAATTTATTTAGCGTTAACCTTAGGTTTGGCTTGGACGATGGGATTTACACGCATGACGGCAGGTGGGCATTTTGTCTCGGATATTTTATGGTCGGGCTATTTAGTTTTCTTGGTTGCGTATGCTTTATACTATGGCTGGTATGCTCGAATTAAACCTAGTTCGCTTGAATAGCAGGGTTTTTGCGTTAAGTTTGTTACGATGACATTGTTTTGGGTGATAAGAATAATATAATTGTATGATTGAATTTAAGCATAAGCTAAAAGAATATAAAACCATGACTTTGCAAACATTGACTTTGAATTGATTTCGCTGTTTTGTTTAGGATTTTACAGTACAAATGTATCTTACTCTGCTTTAGTTGGGTGGGCATTTCTTTATTAAATGTTGCTTTATAAAAATCAAAGTTTGCTTACATAAAAAAACAACTCGCCATTTCTTTATTTTCACATTAACTCTTTCCCAAATGATAAGAAAATTTGTAATTTTATTAACCTTAACGCTACTGCTTGCGGTCAACTTCAGTATTTGGAGTTACGTTAACAATCCTCTGCAAGTACAGTCATGGACAAAAACTACCATGGGTGTCACTTACGACCCACTGCGTAAGCAAGATACGCAGACGAGTAACACTTTTCCAAGTGCACAAGAAATCGAAAATGATTTTGAACTGTTAAGAGATAAAGTGTTTGCGGTGCGTACTTATAACGTATCCAAAGAAAAAGGGTTGGATAAAATTCCTGAACTCGCGGCGAAACATAATTTAAATTCAACTGTTGGTGCGTGGATTGGGGTGGATTTAGATGAAAATCGCCGTCAAGTTGATACGCTCATTGAAATTAGCAAACAATACAATCCCAAGTTAATTCGTCTTATGGTCGGTAACGAGGTGCTGTTGCGTGGTGATGTGACCGAAGAGGCATTAATTGGCTATATTCGTGATGTACGCCACAGTAATCCTAATCGCCCTGTCAGTACATCTGAAACATGGGACGTGTGGATTAAACACCCGAAATTAGTGGATGAAGTGGATTTTATTGCGATTCACGTTTTGCCTTATTGGGAAGGCATTGCAGCAGAAGACGCTGTCGATTATGTCTTTGATCGCTACAATGAAGTGAAAGCGGCTTATCCAAATAAACCGATTGTCATTACTGAGGTAGGCTGGCCTTCTGATGGACAACCTGTCAAGCATGCAACGGCCTCTATTCCGAATCAAGCGACATTTTTGCGTGATTTTCTCAATCGCGCAGATAAAGCAAAAATTACTTATTACGTCGTTGAAGCCTTTGATCAACCATGGAAAAAATCCATTGAAGGCTCAGCTGGTGCGTATTGGGGAATTTTCAACGCAGATCGTCAACCTAAATATCCCATGGATGGAGATGTTATGGCGTTGCCTGATTGGGAAAACTGGGCGGCTGGTGCAGCAGGCTTTAGTTTACTTTTAATGGGACTCATTGTTGTTACGCGCAGTAGCTTGAAATTATCGGGTATTTTCTTTTTTGGTTTAATGGCTAACTTAGCCGCATCGGTCATTTTTTGGTCAGTATCTAGCGGTGCGCATCAATACCAAACCACATTAAGTTTGGCATTGTGGGCACTGATGATTTTGATGCAAGTACTCGCCACCATTATTTTATTGATTGAAAGTTTAGAAATTGCCGAGGTTGTTTGGCATCGCAAAACCGTACGGACGTTTCAACCACTTAAACCAACTGCTGAGTTTACTTATCCTAAAGTTTCGCTGCATTTACCTATTCATAATGAACCGCCTTTAATGGTCCGCAAAACATTAGAAGCATTAGCAAAAGTGGATTATCCCAATTTTGAAGTGCTTGTCATGGATAACAACACCAAAGATCCTGCGGTGTGGCAACCTGTTGAAGAAGATTGCAAACGCCTAGGCGAGCGATTCCGTTTTTTCCATTTGGAAAATTGGCCTGGATTTAAAGCAGGTGCTATTAATCATGCGCTTGAACAAACCGCTGAAGATGCTGAAATAATTGCATTAATTGATAGTGATTATGTATTGTCACCCGATTGGTTAAAATCCATGGTGCCGTATTTTGATAATCCAAAAGTTGGATTTATTCAATCACCACAAGATTACCGCGACCGTCATCAAAGCACGTTTAAAGAATTTTCGTATTGGGAATATGCGGGATTTTTCAATATCGGCATGGTACAACGTAATGAATACAACGCAATTATTCAACACGGCACGATGACAATGATTCGCAAGTCAGCGTTAATCGAAGTAGGACGTTGGTCGGAGTGGTGTATTTGTGAGGATAGCGAACTGGGTCTGCGTTTATATGAAGCGGGTTATGATTCGGTTTACGTGAAAGATTCGTTTGGTCGTGGTTTGATGCCCGATACGTTCTCTGGCTATATGACGCAGCGTTTTCGTTGGGTCTATGGTGCGATGCAAATTATCAAAGCACATTGGCGCAGTTTTCTACCAACTAAAAAATCACCCCTTACCACTGCACAAAAATATTATTTCATTGCTGGTTGGTTACCTTGGTTCTCTGATGCCTTGGCACTTGTTTTCACGCTAGCAAGTTTGGCTATTACCGTTCTGATTTGCTTTGCGACGCATCCTGAATTACCGGCGAATGTATTTTTGATGCCAACGGTTGGGTTATTTGTATTCAAAATTATTCGTGGACTTTGGCTTTATCAAGCACGTGTTCCCTGTTCGGTTTGGCATTCACTAGGCGCGGCACTGTCAGGTTTAGCTCTCACGCATACGGTTGCTTTAGGAACCATTCAAGGTTTATTCACCTCAGGTAAGCCATTTATGCGTACACCAAAATATGAAGCACACGGTGCCTTATTTGCTGGTTTGCGTGTTATTCAGCAAGAAATTTTACTATTACTTTGGCTTGGCTGGGGAATTGTCGAAGTTAGTCAACTCGAATACCTTGATAACATGAATGGTAAACTGTGGATTGCTATTTTAGCAGTTCAAGCGGTGCCCTATTTAGCGACGTTAATTATTACGTTGATTAGTATTGTACCGAGTTATTTCACGAGTAAATCTGCAGAAGAGTTAGATGATGAAGTATAAAGAACAACTTAATACGCTTATTTACGATAAAAATTATTCAACCAATGCGGCCGCTTTATGCGTTATTTTTATTGGTTTGGTGAGTTCATCGAGTTTGATTAGTTCCATTGGTTTTTTTGCGCTTTCGGGCGCAATTACCAATTGGCTTGCTGTTCACATGCTATTTGAAAAAGTGCCGTATTTGCGCGGTTCAGGTGTGATTCCTGAACGGTTTGAAGAATTTAAAAGTGCTATTAAAACACTTATGATGTCACAATTTTTCACCGCGGAAAATATTGAACAATTTATCGAAACCGAAGAGCAGGGGGGGCAAAAAGTTTTAAATTTAGAACCGCTACTCGATGTGGTTGATTATGATAAAATTTACGATAGTTTGGTGATGGTGATTTTGGAGTCTTCATTTGGCGGAATGCTCATGATGATGGGTGGCGTTGAAGCCTTGACGCCACTCAAAGAGCCTTTTGTTGAAAAAGTAAAAGTCACGCTAATTGAAATGGTTGATTCAAGCGAATTTAAAACGGCACTGCAACACGGTTTAAATGCACAAAAAATTAGTGCAGATTTAGTTGATAAAATCGAAACCGTGATTGATAAACGCTTAAACGAATTGACACCTCAATTAGTGAAAGAAATGGTGCAAGCAATTATGCAAGAGCATTTAGGTTGGCTTGTCGTGTGGGGGGGTGTTTTTGGTGGTTTGCTGGGCGGTATTTTCGGTTTAATGCTATAAAAAGTGTGAATGATGGACTTAGCATTTGAGGTATTTGGCGAAACGCATAAAAAACCGATTATTATTTTGCATGGTTTTTTTGCTTCGGTTAGAAACTGGCGTGCGTGCGCTGAAAAATTAAGTAAGGATTACTGTGTTTATGCGTTAGATGCCCGAAATCATGGCGCATCTGCGCATCATGGCCTTATGGATTACAACGTTATGGCTGGAGACGTAATGCGTTTTATTGATCAGCAAGCGTTAGCTGAAGTGAATATTGTCGGTCATAGTATGGGCGGTAAAACTGCTATGTGGCTAGCACTTAATTATCCAGAATATGTTGATAATTTAATCGTTGTCGATATTGCGCCTATTAGCTATACACACAGTTTTGCCCCTCTTATCAATTCACTAAAAAGTTTACTCTTATCGTCCCTCACGAATCGCAAACAAGCTGAATTGCAACTAGCGGAGTCTATTCCTGAATTAAGTTACCGGCAATTTTTACTGCAAAATTTATTATTGATAAATGGAAGTTATACGTGGCGTATTAATTTAGATATTTTTGAGCGTAATGGCGATAATATCATTGCCTTCCCAAATACTGACAATACGCCTCCTTTCTATGGCAATACGCTTTTTATTTCAGGCGAGAAATCGAACTATATTCCACGAAATAGCACACAGGCTTTGTTTCCGAGAGCGAAACATCAAATAGTTGCCAACGCAGAGCACTGGGTTCACGTTCAACAACCTGACGCTTTCATAAAAGCGGTGACTGATTTTCTTCCTACGTTATGACTAAATCGTTTTTTGCCTTACTGATGGCTCAATTTTTATCTGCTTTTGCCGATAACGCAGTTCTATTCACAATTATTTCTATTGTTATACATTCACCGGATAATCCTCAATGGTATGTTCCCGCATTGCAAAGTGTTTTTTTAATTGCGTTTGTTGTGTTAGCTCCTTGGAGCGGGTATGTAGCGGATAGATTTGCGAAATCACAGGTATTGTTGTTAGCTAATTTCGTTAAAGCTTTTGGTGGTGTATTATTACTCTGTGAAGTTGAACCGCTATTAGCCTATGGCATTGTGGGTGTGGGGGCGGCGATTTATAGTCCTGCGAAATATGGCATTTTACCCGAATTAGTTGAGTCGGATAATTTGGTTAAAGCGAATAGTTGGATTGAAGGATCGACCATTTTAGCTATTTTGCTTGGAATGATAATTGGTGCAAAAGTGGCGGATGCATCTACAAATATAGCGCTCGGTGGCGCAGTGAGTTTGTTCCTATTCTCAGCTTTGATTGCGTGCTATTTGCCTAAATATCGATGCGATTATTTAACGGATGTTCGTCCTTCATTGAGTGAATTTTATAGGCAAATAGGACATTTTTTTATGCAACCTTTAGCCTATGTAGTGATTTTTAGCGGTGCATTGTTTTGGGCAGTTGCGGCTACCCTACGAGTAATATTGGTCGGATGGGCACCAGTTGTGCTTAAACTTAATACAGCGTCAGATATTGCGCAATTAACGCTATTTCTTGCGATAGGTATTATTATTGGCTCGAGTGTGGTTTCAAAACTCATTTCACTCAAAAATTTATTACGTGTTGGTTTTGCGGCATATGGAATGGCCTTATCGATTATTAGCCTAAGTTTTACAGATGTGATGCTATATGCACAGTTAATTTTATTGCTAACGGGCATCATGGGCGGTGTGTTTATCGTCCCTATCAATGCAGCATTGCAAAATATTGGTGTGAATCATATCGGTACTGGGCATGCAGTTGCAATACAGGGATTTTTTCAAAATGTTGCTATGTTATTTGCACTGAGCATTTACAGTTATGCAGTGGCGCAGTCGCTTAGTCCAATCGCTGCTATGTTGAGTTTGGGGGTTGTATTTTTTGTAGCGGTTTTAGCGTTAACTTTACATCATTTTTATGTAAATAAGCCTATTTACAAACAACATTTGTAAATGCCATCATTGTTAATTCGTTGGTTTTTTTTAAAAAAAATGTAAAATCGAGTAGAATTAGAAAATAAAAATTAAAATTTTAGGAATGTATCATGCTACCTGTTAGAAAATTCAAATCAGGCACCATAATTTTTGAAGAGGGAAGTTATGGTGTAATGATGTATATCGTCGTTGAGGGCAGTGTGCAACTTTATGTTGTCAACAATAAAAAAGAAGTTGAACTGTCTGTTGTGAATAGAAATGATTTTTTTGGTGAAATTGAAATGTATGGTAATTCACCGCGTGGTTTTTCTGCAAGAACATTGAGTGATACGCGTTTAGTATGCATTAAAAATCGTATGCAACTTGAGCAATTTTTTGCTGAATATCCTGCATTTTCTGGAAAAATGATGCGAATTATGGGTGAGCGTCTTGCTACCACTACTGCTTTGTTATAAGGCTCTGAATTATGGAATTGTTTACTAGACCAGAAAAAAATGTATTAAAAACGAAGCTTCCAATTATTGAAGTGGCCACAGATGAGGTGATTTTTAAAAAAGGTGCAGATGATCGACGCATGTTCCTTGTTCTTGATGGCTCAGTGAAAATTTACACACAAGGCGAAACGAAAGAAATTGAAATTGCTGTGATTGAGCAATATGAGTTTTTTGGTGAAATTGAATTGTATGTTGAGAAACCGCGCACTGATAATGCAAAAGCAGTTGTTGATAGTCGATTAGTGGTTATTCGTTCCCCAAGTGAGCTTGAGAGGTTTACAATGGATAATCCCTGGTTATCGGGGAAAATGATGGCAACCATGGGAGTTCGTCAAGCGGCTACAAATACGCTGTTAGCGAAGAAATTGGCTAATGCCTCTAAAGGTGGTGGTGTGGATAACACAGCAAGTGTTGATCTTAAAACAGGTGAACTCCATCTGACACCCGACAGTAATGTAAAAAAAGAAGCACTTGACGCAAATAAATAATAACGTTACACCATGTTGAAAAGAAAAAAACAGCGACTTTATATAAAGTCGCTGTTTTTTTTGTTTTTAGAATTTAAACGCACTAATAAAAATACGGCTTTATTTTCGCGCCCCCGCAGCAGTGTCTGGTGTATCTAAAATACGGTTGAGTAAATTTGTTTGTTGAGATACCCTGTCAGCTTGGGTTAAATCAATCATACTTTTAAGGTCAGAAAAGCGTTTTTCAGCTTCATTCAAAAGTTCGGTAGCAAGTATTAAATTCCCTTCTTGTACAGCAGTTCTTGCTCTTTTAAGTGAATCATTTGCGCGATTACGATTACGGTCAAGTTTATCATTAGCGTTGATTTCTTTACTTAATTTTAGAGCTTCTTTGATATTGCTAACGATAAGTTCATCATTTTCCAAATTATTTCCATCATGTCTCGCTTGAATGATTTTCATGGTGATTTTTATTTGATTGGTTGTTGCATCAATGCCTTCAATTGGCGTCATGCGATTATACATACACGCCATGCCTAGACAAAGTGCCGAAGCAGTTGAAGAAAATAGCCCTAAAGAAAGTATCAGTGAAATTGCAATTGTTGTTTTTTTTATTAAGTTCATATCGATTTTAGCCCTTGTTATAGTTTTTTTATGGGCATGCAATACACAAATACTTAGTGCTTAAGTAAATTTGGGTCACTGCATGTCTGAGTGAAATCTATCATACTTGCTGTCGTTCTGTATAGGATAAGATTCCCTTATTGAGTAATTACTTGAAAAATGATTGATATATTAGGATTGATATCCATGTAAATTATGCAAAAAAACCGCCTTGTAAATGTATTTAAGGCGGTTTTTTTGAGTTATTGCGGTGAGGTTTTATACAACAATGTTCACTAATTTGCCTGCTACGATAATGACTTTTTTGATAGTCTGTCCGTCAATAAATTTTAAAACTGCAGCATCACTTAGCGCAATTGTTTCAATTTCTGCATTGGTTGCACTGGCTGTGGCAGTAATTTTTCCACGTAATTTGCCATTTACTTGCACCATCAGTTCTAGCGAATCTTGTACTAATGCACTTTCATCTATACTTAACCAAGATTCAGAAACAATCGCGTTATCATGTCCTAAGTCGCGCCAAAGTTGGTCACAAATATGCGGCACGATAGGTGAAAGCATAATAGCAATAGCTTCTAAAATTTCATGTCGAATAGCTTTACTGTTATTGGATTCGTCGGTAAATTTTGCTAATGTATTGAGCAATTCCATATTTGCGGCAATAGCCGTGTTAAAAATCGTTCTGACCCCCATATCATGGGTCACTTTTTGAATGGTTTGATGCAGAAAACGACGGACAGATTGCTGTTCTTTAGACAATTCACCTTGAATTTTAAAGTGTGTACCTTGCACTTGTTGCGAATGCAAATACACTTGACGCCATAAGCGTTTCAAAAAGCGTGATGCCCCTTCTACGCCGTCAGCAGACCATTCAAGTGATTGCTCTGGTGGCGCTGCAAACATAATAAATAAACGCACGGTGTCTGCACCGTATTTTTCAATTAATGCTTGAGGATCAACGGTATTACCTTTGGATTTTGACATTTTACTGCCATCCATGAGTACCATGCCTTGTGTAAGTAATTTTTTGAACGGCTCGTCACAAGCAACAAGACCTTCATCGCGCAATAATTTGGTATAAAAACGCGCGTACAATAAATGCAAAATGGCGTGTTCAATACCGCCAATATAATGATCGACAGGCAGCCAATATTTAGCACTTTCATCCAGCATGGAATTCGCCTTATTGCTGGCAAAACGTGCAAAATACCAAGATGATTCCATAAAGGTATCAAACGTATCGGTTTCGCGTTTTGCCGCTTTGCCACATTTGGGGCAATCAACATGCGAGAATGTGGGGTGTGCAACGAGTGGTGATTGTGAGCCGTCCAGCACAACATCGCGCGGCAGTTGTACAGGCAAATCGCTATCAGGAACAGGCACCGTGCCGCAATCATCGCAATAAATTACAGGAATCGGTGCACCCCAATAGCGTTGACGCGATACGCCCCAGTCACGCAAACGGAAATTCACTTTGCGAGTGCCTTTGTTTTTCGCTTCAAGTGTTTCGGCAATGTTTGCGAAAGCTTCTTGAGAGCTTAGGTCATCAAACTTCCCTGAATTTTTTAATACGCCTTTTTGTGTAAAGGCTTGTTCACTGCAGTCGTCATTCATACCATCTTTAGCAAAAATGACTTGTTTAATGGCAATGCCGTATTTTTGTGCAAATTCAAAATCGCGCTGATCGTGCGCAGGCACCGACATAACAGCGCCCGTGCCGTAACTCATCAAAACGAAGTTCGCAATCCAAACCGGCACCGATTCACCTGTAATTGGATGCAATGCCGTGATACCTGAATTGATACCGCGTTTTTCCATGGTTTCCATCGCGGCTTCGGAGGTTTCCATCGTTTTGCAATCGTCAATGAATCCGCGAATATCTGCGTTATTTTCAGCCGCTTTTAACGCGAGTGGATGCTCAGCGGCAACCGCTAAATAGGTGACGCCCATGAGCGTATCGGGGCGAGTAGTATAAATGCGCACTGGATTTTCATTTGGTACATCAAAATCCATTTCAACGCCTTCAGAGCGTCCAATCCAGTTGGCTTGCATGGTTTTGACTTGCTCAGGCCACCCGTCGAGTGTTTCGAGTGATTGCAATAATTCATCGCCGTAAGCAGTAATTTTTAAAAACCATTGCGCAATTTCTTTGCGTTCTACTTTTGTGTCGCAACGCCAGCAACAACCGTCAATTACTTGCTCGTTAGCTAGGACAGTCATGTCGTTTGGGCACCAATTTACAGGTGCGGTTTTTTTATAAACTAAGCCTTTCTCAAGCAATTTTAAAAAGAACCATTGTTCCCATTTGTAATAATCAGGGTCACACGTAGCCAGTTCACGATCCCAATCATACGCAAAACCTAAACGCTTTAATTGATCACGCATATAGTCAATATTGCTATATGTCCAATCAGCAGGATGAACATTGTGCTGCATAGCGGCGTTTTCTGCAGGTAAACCAAACGCATCCCATCCCATTGGCTGCAACACGTTTTTTCCAAGCATACGTTGATAACGTGAAATCACATCACCAATAGTATAGTTGCGAACGTGCCCCATGTGCAGTTTGCCACTTGGGTAGGGAAACATCGATAAACAGTAATATTTTTCTTGTCCTGCTTTTTCAGTCACGTTGAAAACTTTTGCATTTTCCCACGCTTGTTGAACGTTTTTTTCGATGTCTTGCGGTTGATAAATTTCTTGCATGATGTTGTTTTGTTAAAAATGAAAGTGAAAAATGAGATAAATTTATTAATTAGGTGGTGCATAACTCATCTAAATTAGCGTTAGAATACCCTACCGCTTTCTAAATCAAAAGTATTCTATGCAGATTCAAGGCCATTGGTTAAGTGATGTAACACGAATTGTATCCCCAAATTTTAATGATCGCCCTAGTGAAGATGATATTTCGTTAATTGTCATTCATTGTATTAGTTTGCCGCCTAATGAATTTGGCGCAAATTATATCGACGATTTATTTTGTAATCGACTCAATCCCTCGCTACATCCGTATTTCGAAGCGATTGCAACGCTTAAAGTATCCGCGCATTTACTTATTCAACGTGATGGCGAGTGTGTTCAGTATGTGCCGTTTCATAAACGCGCGTGGCATGCAGGTATTTCGGTTTACGAGGGGCGTGAAAATTGTAATGACTTTTCCATCGGCATTGAACTTGAAGGAACGGAAACAATCGATTACACACAAGCGCAATATGATGCTTTAAACAATGTTATTCATGCCTTGCTGAACACTTATCCAAATTTATCAAAACAACGTATCACCGGACATAGCGACATTGCACCTAATCGTAAAACGGATCCGGGCGATTCGTTTGACTGGGCAAAAATTATCGAAGTTGTTGTGTAATTGCCCATTGAATATGTTCACGTACCATGTCGGAATCGATGTTTAAACGTTCTTTTAGTGCGTTTAAAATTTCCGTACTTTTTGGTGCATTTCCAAGTGCAACAGCAATATTTCTCAGCCAGCGTTCGTGTCCAATGCGGCGAATAGCAGAGCCTTCAGTTCTTGTTAAAAAGTCACTTTCATTCCATGCAAATACATCCAGTAATTGCTGTGTATTGAGCCGCTGACGTGGGTGAAAATCCGGTTCTTTGGTTAAATTGGCAAAACGGTTCCACGGGCAAATGAGCTGACAATCATCACAGCCATAAATGCGATTGCCAATTAATGGACGCAGTTCAACGGGAATAGCGCCATGCAACTCGATGGTTAAATAAGAGACGCAGCGTCTTGCATCCACTTGATAAGGTGCAACGATAGCTTGTGTTGGGCAGATAGTTAAACAGGCGCTACATTCACCGCAATGCGCTGTAGCGGGTTTATCGGTCGCAAGTGCTAAATCGGTATAAATTTCACCTAAAAAAAACCAAGAACCGGCTTTACGGTTAATTAAATTAGAATGTTTACCAATCCAACCTAGGCCGGCTTTTTGTGCAATCGCTTTTTCTAAAACAGGCGCACTATCCACAAACGCGCGGTAACCAAATTCACCAATCTCAGCTTGAATTTTATCTGCTAGTTTCTGTAAACGCTGACGCATGAGTTTGTGATAATCACGACCTAGCGCATAGCGCGAAATATAGGCTGATGTGGGTGAATTGAGTGCCTTATTCATGGCGGTTGAATGTTCTGGCAAATAATCCATGCGTACTGAAATAATGCTTTGCGTATTTGGATGGAGAAGTGCAGGGCGACTGCGCTTTAAACCATGCTTTGCCATATAATCGAGTTCACCGTGAAATCCTTGTTCTAACCAATGGTGAAGATGGTTTTCAGCATCATTGAGTTGCGTGTCTGCAATGCCAATTTGCTGAAAACCAAGTTCTAGTCCCCATTGTTTAATTTTTTCAACGAGTTTGTGGGGCATAAATTAAAGCATCGCACCCGAAAAATCGGTTTGCCGCCATGCTTCGTAAAGCACAATGGCGACGGTGTTTGAAAGATTAAGGCTTCGGCTTTCTGGTTGCATGGGAAGAAATAAGCAATTCTCGCCAATATCCGCAAGCATGGATGCGGGCAAACCACGCGTTTCAGGGCCAAATAGAAACACATCACCGGCTTTAAATTGAACGTCACTATAATTTTTTTTGCCTTTTGTGGACAGCGCAAAAACACGCTGCGGTTGATTTTTTTCTAAAAAATCCGCATACGAATCATGCAACTCTACCGATACCCATTCATGGTAATCTAGGCCAGCACGCCGCAGTTTTTTATCATCCAAATCAAAACCAAGCGGTTTAATTAAGTGCAACTGCATCCCTGCATTTGCACATAAACGAATGATATTGCCCGTGTTTGCCGGAATTTCTGGCTCAAAGAGAACAATATGAAACATAATTAGAAGTTATTATCGATAGCAACAGGGGGTAATTTCCAAATATCATCGTTATATTCAGTAATTGTTCGATCAGTGGAGAATTTACCACTTGCCGCGCAATTGAGAATGCTCATTTTTGTCCAACGATCTTTGTCTTGATAAGCAATATCTACGCGACGCTGCGCATCAACAAAACTCCGGAAATCCGCAAGCGTTTTCCACGGATCATTGCTGCTTTTGAGTGAATTGATAATGTCGTCAAAAATATGCGGTTCAAATTGGTTAAAATGCCCACACTCCAGTAAATTTAAGGTGCGACGCAAATCTTCATCGTTATCAATATACGATTGAGGGTAATAATTATTATTGAGCGCTTCAACTTCTTCTTCAGTTAAACCAAATAAAAAGAAATTTTCATCGCCAACTTCTTCACGAATTTCAATATTGGCACCATCTAATGTACCAATAGTTAATGCGCCATTCATCATGAATTTCATGTTGCCTGTGCCGGATGCTTCTTTGCCAGCCGTTGAAATTTGCTCAGATAAGTCTGCACCAGGGCAAATTTTTTCCATGGCGGATACGCGGTAATTAGGCAAAAAGACGAGTTTTAATTTACCGCCCACATCGGGATCATTGTTAATGACATTCCCCACATTGTTAATCAGCTTAATAATACGTTTTGCCATGTAATATCCCGGCGCTGCTTTACCGCCAATTAACACGCAGCGATCTACCCAGTTTGACGTGTCCCCGCGCTTAATGCGGTCATATAAATGAATAACGTGGAGTAAATTTAATAATTGGCGTTTATATTCATGGATACGTTTAACCTGTACATCAAAAATAGCATTTACGTTAAATTCAACATCATGCTCAATTTTTTTATAGTCGATTAATTTTTGTTTGGCATGTTGTTTTAGTTGATACCAGCGCTCACGAAATGCTTTATCTTCGGCATAAGGAGCGAGTAATTGCAATTGCGATAAATCCGTTACCCAACCCGAGCCAATGGTTTCTGTAATGAGCTCAGCTAATTCGGGGTTACATGCGGCAAGCCAGCGTCGTGGCGTGACACCGTTCGTTTTATTATTAAACTTTGTCGGCCAGAGCTCATAAAAATCACGGAATAAACCTTGTTGCAATAATTTTGAGTGTAGCTCAGCTACGCCATTGACAGAATAACTGCCAACAATAGCCAAATAGGCCATTCTCACGTATTGTCCATGTCCTTCTTCGATAATAGACATACGAGAAAGTCTTTCTGATTCCCCAGGCCAATGAGCGGATACTTGAGCGAGAAAATGGGCATTAATTTCAAAAATAATTTCCATCAAGCGAGGAAGTAATTCTTTAAATAAATCGACACTCCAGCGTTCAAGGGCCTCAGGAAGCAACGTGTGATTTGTATAAGCCATTGTATGACTGGTGATTTCCCATGCTTCTTTCCATGACAATCCATAAATGTCGATGAGTAATCGCATAAGCTCAGCAACAGAAATACTTGGGTGGGTATCATTTAATTGGAAACAGTTGTTTGCGGCAAAATCCTTGAAATTATTTCCATGTCGCCCAACCCAAGTTGCAATCACATCTTGAAGGCTTGCTGAGGCAAGTAAATATTGTTGTTTTAAACGAAGTGCTTTGCCGTTTTCATTGGCATCATTAGGATAGAGCACCATGGTGATATTTTCAGCTGTATTTTTTGATGCAACCGATTCAGCGTAATCACCCGCATTAAATTCTTGTAAGTCAAATTCTTCAGTCGCTGTTGCTCGCCACAAACGAAGTGTATTTACAGTGCCATTTTGATAGCCTGGAATAGGAGTGTCGTAGGGAATGGCGAGAACATCGTGCGTGTCGACCCAGTTGACACGTTTATGACCTTTTTCATCAATATGCGTTTGGGTATGTCCACCAAACTTTACGCGTTGAACATATTCAGAGCGTTTAATTTCCCATACATTACCATTACGCAGCCAATGATCAGGCTTTTCTACTTGCTCACCCTCAATAATAGCTTGCGTAAACATACCGTACTCATAACGCAGGCCATAACCGGTGACAGGTAGTTGCAAAGTGGCGCAGCTATCAATAAAGCAGGCAGCTAAACGTCCTAAGCCCCCATTTCCAAGACCTGCATCCGCTTCACTATCAACAAGCTCTTCGATATCTAAACCTAAGTCGTACATAGCTTTTGCGACAATGTCATCAAGGCCCAAATTCAACATGGCATTACTTAACGCGCGACCCATTAAGAATTCCATCGATAAATAATAAGCACGGCGACATTCTTTTTCTTTATAGGTTGTATAGGTGCGTTTCCAGCGCTCGACGATACGATCGCTAATCGCTAAAGAGAGAGCCTCGTATGCATAATAAGGTGAGCGACAGCTTTCATCGCGACCTAAACGGTGACTATAATAGCGCTTGAAATCGGCTTCAATATGTTTTTCATCCATGCCTAAATCAGGCAGCGTGGTGATTGTGGAACAAGGTGTACTGGTTTTGAAAATTCTAAATGACATGAAAATCACCGTTTTGAAGAGAATGAGGAGTTCGTATTATTCTAGTCTATATCGTATTAGATAAAACGATAAATTCGCAGAATGAAGTAAAACGTCGTTTTATTGTTGAAATGGAATTTTACTCTAACGATATTACAAATAACCGCTCCTAACCGTTACGCATTAAAATTATCATTTGTTGTTTTTAAATTATATACATTTTACTTAGGAAATACCGTGTCAAATACCGCTGCTATTCTTTTTGAACCCGATGCTTATTTATTGTCTGAGCCTAAATTAATGGGTAGGCAAGCTGCTGGTAATAGTTTTTTAAGGGCAGCAGTAGCAGGGCGTGGTGAAGAAGCTATGTATGCTTACACGCCAAGTCAAAAATCAGCGTCTATTTTTAAGCAGGTTGTGGCGTCGATAGATTCAACTGCCTCTGCGCAATGGGTTCCAGCTGATCGTTTAGATTTGCTAGAACAAATTGGTGCACTGTATCTTCCTGGGCCTGGGCTTGATGTGGCAGCAAAATTGCGTTTGCGAGCAGGAAATCAAGCGTATTCGCTGGTTGGTGTTACGCATACTACCGCGTCACATCGTGCAATGGATGCGATAACAGGATTGTTGACGGCGCCTGTTATGCCTTGGGATGCGCTAATTTGTACATCAACGGCAGTACTCGAAACGGTTAAAATTTTGCTGAATGCTGAGATTGAAGCGTTGCGCTGGCGTTTTGGGTCATCAATTCAGATTACGCTGCCACAGTTGCCAGTGATACCTTTAGGCGTGCATTGCAGTGATTTTGATTTTACCGTTGATGAGCGACTGCTTGCGAGAAAATCACTCAACATTACCAAAGATGAAATTGTACTCGTGTTTGTTGGCAGACTCTCTTTTCATGCGAAAGCGCATCCGCATGCGATGTATCTTGCTGCGCAGGAAGTAGCGTTGAAAACGGGCAAGAAAATTACTTTATTGCAATGCGGTTGGTTTGGTAATGATGCCATTAAAGCCAGTTTTATTGAAGGTGCTGCGCAATTTTGCCCTGATGTTCGCGCCCTATTTGTAGATGGAAGAGAACCCGAATTAGCGCGTCATAGTTGGGCGGGTGCGGATATATTTTTGTCACTTTCAGATAATATTCAGGAAACGTTTGGTATTACACCCATTGAGGCAATGGCGGCGGGATTGCCGGTTATCGTCAGTGATTGGAATGGCTATAAAGATACGGTACGTGATGGTGTGGATGGTTTTCGTATTCCTACGTGGATGCCACCACCTGCATTAGGTGAGCAATTTGCAAAAGGCCATGAAGCCGGTACATTGAGTTACGATATTTATTGTGGTTTAAGTTGTCAGACGATTTCTGTTTCTATGGACAGCTTAATTGAAAAGTTAACGCTCTTAGTTGAAAACGCTACACTGCGACAAACAATGGGGCAGGCGGGAAAAGAGCATGCGCAAACTCAATTTGACTGGCGAATTGTTTATCAGCAATATCAATCGCTTTATAACTATTTACATAAACTTCGAAAGTCTACTAGTCCTAAGCAAAAGGCTACATTTCAAGTGGCGCCAAATCGTCTTGATCCCTTTTTAAGTTTTGGTCATTACCCTTCTACATTAATTCAACCCAATACTCGAGTGACAGTGTTAAACCATGACGTATTAAATCAATATCGTTGTTTAATTAAAAATCCGCTGTTTAATTATGCTACGCAAATTTTACCTAAAGTGGAGCTGGTGGAAAAAATTGACTTGGTATTACAAGTACAAACAGTCACTTTAGATGAACTGTCGGCGCAAACTCAAACAAATTTGGGAGAAATTGTTTTAGCAGTCGCCGTGCTTGCTAAAATGAATTTAGTGCAATTAGGGTGACTTAGTGAAAAACGGTTAGCTTAATTTTTGTCGTAATACGGATATTTCATGTATTTTCATTGCGTTTTTCTGTGCGACTTGCGTCTGTTGAATAATCAATAATAGACGTAAAGTAAATCTAATGGCTTGTTCACTAAAAAATTTATAGTGAATGCAGTGAGTTAGGTTTTCCACATAAAAAATACGATGAGAAATATGAAGGCAAAGACGCTATTCCCTGCGTGTCTATTAGTGATGGCAGTTAATCATGCCCAAGGTCAAACACTAGTTGAAACTATTCAACGCGCTGTTATTGAATATCCTACAGTCAATTCTGCAAAATTTAATGCTGAGGCAGCGCAACACGATATTGATAGTGCGTTTGCTCAGCATTTACCTCAAGTAAGCATAGACGCGTCAGCTAATCAATTTGAATCGAGCAATCAATACTCTCGTGACATTATCTCACCAAAAGTCAGTATGAATCTTTGGGCGGGCGGCAGAATAGAATCCAATATTGAAAAAGCAGAAGACTTAGCACAATCTGCAGATAGCCTGTTAATCAATACACAAGATGAAATTGTCATTGCCTCAGCTGAAGCCTATTTACAATGGGCAAAATCAAAAGAATTACAAAAATTAGCGCAAGAAAATTTAGCGGTTCATCAAACACTCTACGATAGTATTCAAAAAATTGTTGAGCTCGATCCAGGTCGTAAAATTGACTTAACGCAAGCACAAGTTCGTTTAGATGGCGCAAAGATTGCGCTCACATCACGCAGCGCAGAAGCCAGGCAGAGCGCGAAACATTTACAGCGTTTTTGGCCAGATCAATTACCTGAACGTGCTGAAGGGGTTGATGATTTTAGAGGCGTATTACCCTCTAATTTGGATGACGCTTTTGCAATTATCGAACAACAACATCCTGCTTTAACGAGTGCGCAATTGGTTTTAAATGCAGCGGAGGCAACGCTAAACATAGCAAAAAGCCAATATCAGCCCCAAATCAATCTAAGTGTAAATCGTCAATATAATTCTGATTCAAGGTCTATTGAGTTTATGGGGCAGGCGACAGCAAGTTTGCCGCTTTATTCTGGTGGTTCAATTGACGCTGCCGTTGCCAAGGCTAATGCCGATTTCTTCTCTGCAAAATCCAAGTTAGATGATACGCGTCGCGTCTTGAGAGAAAAGATTTCTGTATTTTGGGAAGATTTGCACGCAACAAAACAACGTGCCGAAATTGGAAAGAAACAAAGTGAAATGGCAGGAAATGTGGTTACAGGCTACAAATTACAGTTTGAGCTCGCAAAGCGCTCATTGCTTGATTTATTAAACGTTCAAAATGATCAGTTTAATTACCGTAGTAGTACCGTCAGTAATGAATATGATTATCGCATTGCGCGTTTTCATTTCTCCGGTGCCTTAGGGCAATTAAGTCGTGTTTATGGTGGAGGGGAAGTTCAACCACAAATCAATGAACCCGCATGGATGCCTTGGACTCGATAGTTTAAAACGTCTTTGTTTGAGTTTCCCCCGCCTTTTATATCTAAATATTCAAAGAGAGTCGCAACATGACAAAAAATGATGTCAACGAGCAACCACCTATTGTTAAAGAAGATCCGTTAGTCATTTGTTTTAGTTTATTGGCATCGTTGCATGAGCGGCAAATTGGTGCTGCTGCACTCGCTCACGGCTTTGCTTGTGATGAACATGGGCGAGTGAATCGAGGTGAAATTGCTGAAATTGGTCGGCGTCATGGCTTTATGGCAACGTGGTTTAGTAGCAAACCTTCTCAAGTGCAAACGGTTGCATTGCCAGCGATTATCAATCTTAAAGATGGAAGAGCGTTTGTTTTGCTCTCAAAGAATGGTAAAGAGGCACGTCTGCTGATGCCTGAAACAGGGATGGGTGAATGTCATATGACGTTTTCTGAACTGGATAATTTAGCGGATGAAGAAGTTTTACTAGTTAAACCGCTCATTCAAGGCAATGCGCGTACCCTAGTTCCAATGGGACCTTCACCTCTGAATTGGTTTTGGGGAACCTTATGGCGCTTTAAAGGTTTTTACTTTGAATCCATGCTTGCAACAGTCGTTGCCAATTTATTAACACTCGCTTCTGTTTTTTTCTCGATGAATGTGTATGATCGCGTTATTCCCACGGAAGCCTATCATACGTTGTGGACGCTTGCTATTGGGACTTCTGCGGCAATATTAATGGAGTTTTTTCTTCGATGGATGAAAGCGCGATTAATTGATATTGCTGGAAAAAGAGCAGATTTAGCCATCAGCTCAACCTTATTTAGAGAAATGATGACGATTAGCCTCGAGCATCGCCCCGCATCGGTTGGATCCTTCACCAATGCAATGCGTGATTTTGATCAACTACGTGATTTCATTTCTTCAAGCACAATGGTCACGCTGACGGATTTACCTTTTGCCTTTTTATTTATATTCATTATTTTCTTAATTTCTGGCCCGTTAGCGTTTGTGACTGCTGCAGCTGTTCCTATTATTCTGCTTTTGGGGATGGTGGCACAGATACCGTTAAGTCGTTATATGTCTGAAAATATGAAGGAGTCAGCCGAGCGCCAAAGTGTTTTGGTTGAATCGTTAGTCAATTTAGAAACGGTTAAAGCGAATAATGCGGAACATTTTCTGCAAGGGCGCTGGGATGAAGCGCATGCACTCGGTACTGAAACGTATCAAAAAATTCGCAATTTAACCAACCTTATGACTGGTGGCATGGCAAGTGTTGGGCAAATGGTGAATGTTGCGATGATTGTCTGGGGCGTGTATTTAATTCATGCAAATACTATGACGCAAGGTGCGTTAATTGCTTCAGTTATTTTGGCAGGGCGTGTTATTGGTCCACTTGGCAGTGTAATGGGTTTAGCGGTTCGTTATCAACATGCCAAAATGTCACTCGTCACACTGGATGGATTAGTCAAACGTCCTCGTGACCGAACTGCTGGGCGAAATTATTTATCACCTAATTCGGTCATTGGGCAACTGCGTGCAGAAAAATTACAATTTGCTTATCCAGGTGAGCATAAAATTCCTGTTGTGAATGCCCTTTCGCTCAGTTTGCAAGCAGGGCAAAAGTTGGCGTTATTAGGGCGTGTAGGCAGTGGTAAATCGACACTACAGCGGTTGATTGCAGGGTTTTATGCGCCTGAATCGGGGGCTGTTTATCTTGATGATATTGATATTAAACAAATTGATCCAGCGGTACTTCGACGTCATATCGGTTATTTAGGGCAAGAAACACAATTGTTTTTTGGAACACTTCGTGAAAATTTGGTGCTTGGCGATGCGTGGATTAGTGATCAACATATATTAAAAGTATTACAGACACTCGATTTACATCATTTGGTGAATCAACATCCTCGTGGACTCGATATGATGTTAACAGAGTCGGGAGGTGGCCTTTCAGGTGGACAGCGTCAATTAATTGCTATTGCACGGTTAATGCTGCGCTCACCGCGTGTCGTGCTTTTAGATGAGCCAACTTCTGCCATGGATCCCAATACAGAGGCGCGTGTGATTCAAGTATTAGGGCATTGGTTAAAAGATAAGACCCTTGTTTTGGTGACGCATCGCACGCAATTACTGGAATGGGTGGATCAAATTGGTGTGGTGGATCGGGGGGGGATTGTGGCATTAGGCGATAAAGCACAAATGCTCGCGAAATTATCCTCAGGCATCTCGGTTACCAATCAAGAAGGAGCACAGTAATGGCTTTACATAAACATCATTATGGCGATGATATGCAATATGCCGGTCGTGGCTTGCTTTACATGGTTGTGTTAACCGTGGTTGGCGCGTTTAGTTGGGCCTATTATTTTGATCTGGATGAAATTACTAAAGGCCAAGGCAAAGTTATTTCCTCAAGTCGTGAACAAGTAATTCAAGCGCGTGATATGGGAACTATTGTCGATATTTCAGTAGAAGAAGGGCAAGAAGTCAAGCGCGATGAAGTGCTTGTTAAAATTGATCCTACGCGCATGGAAGCGGGTTACAATGAAATACATGAAAAGTGGGTTGCATTAGTCGCTGTTGAAGCACGACTTAAAGCAGAATCAATGGGGCTTAATCTTTCATTTCCGGCAAGTATTAAAGCTGAACGTGGCGTGATTGCACGTGAAACAGACATTTATCATTCACGTCTTAAAGCGATGCAAGATTCCGTCACTAGTTTAAGTAAATCACTGGGGCTTGTACAAAAAGAATTGGCCATGACCGAGCCAATGGTGGCGCAGGGCGTTGTATCGAATGTTGAATTATTTAGATTGCGTCGCCAAGAGTCTGAAATACAAAATCAGCTATCAGATAGACAAAATCGTTTTAAAACAGAAGCAGGTAATGAATTAACACGTGTTTCTTCAGAGTTAGCACAAACCCATCAAAACTCAATAGCTCGTCATGATGCCATGGTACAAACGGTGATTAAATCACCAATGGCGGGTGTAGTGAAAAATATTCGTACAACTACGATTGGCGCAGTGGTTCAAGCGGGGCAAGATATTATGGAAATCGTGCCTGTTGGTGAAGAGCTCTTAGTTGAAGCGTTTATTAAACCAGCTGATATTGCCTTTGTGCACGTTGGTCAACGTGCCATGGTGAAATTTTCTGCTTATGATTTTGGTAAATTTGGTGGAATTGAAGGGACGCTTATGCACGTCAGTCCTGATACGTTAAAAGATGAGCGTCAACAAAAACCGGGAAACCCTGTTGCGTTAGAAGAGGGGCATTATCGTGTGATCGTGAAACTTGAAAAGGGTGAAATTGTCTATCAAGGGAAAAGCATGCCCATTATGCCGGGCATGGTGAATACGATTGATATTCGTACAGGACATAAAACGGTATTAGAATACATTTTAAGACCACTTCAACGTGTATCAGAAGCGTTAACTGAAAAATAATACAAGCGCATCCACAAGCATGTCAATTGACATGCTTGTGGATGCAATCATTCTTGTACATCCCAAATTAAACGTGGATCAAAACTTTTTGCAGCAAACATGGTCAATACGACAACTGCAGCAAACGCAGTTGAGGCAGTTCCCGCAATGACTTGTGCAACACCGCCTAAATTGACTACGGATACCAAAATAGAAATCATAAAAATATCCAGCATCGACCATCTGCCAACGAAGGCAATAATTCGATAGGTTTTTGTCCAATGCTGAGCTTTCACTTGCCAGCGATAGTGAACACAAAGTAGCAGTAAGCTAAGTCCTAATAATTTCATTAACGGCACTAAAATACTAGCTACAAGAACCAATAAAGCAATGGGCAGCATATCACCATGAATAAGAGAGATAATACCGCCGATAATATTATGCGGTTCACCCACGCCAAAACGCGTGTATGTCATGATAGGGAATACATTGGCTGGGATATATAGTGCATAGCTACTTAGCAGCAGGGCAAGTGTGCGCTGAGAGCTTTGTGGTAAACGCGCATGTAATTGCTTTCCGCAGCGTGAGCACGCAATGAATTCATCGTTTATAGGCGCTAATTGACCACAGTCGTGGCAGCGAATAATACCTTGTGATAGTGCTGTTTTTTTAATCATTATGATGTGTGAGTGGTCGTTGTTTAGAGTGTAGTTGATCAATTTTTTGCCAAAATAACGCACTATCAAAATTGCTTGATAGTATGATTGAAACGATAAGCAGTAACACAAATGCGTTTAAACCTAAACCAAATTTTAATTCTGACATAGAAGACAGTTTGACGCTGGCGACAATAATCCCTATTAAATACACTTCCAGCATGGCCCATTCTTGAATATGATGTAGTACCCGCAAACTCAGACTTAAAAGGGGATTGTATCGATTGAAGTATAAGTGAGCGCTAAGAATTAAAGATAAAAGAATGCTTAAAATAGGAAAAAGCATGCTGGCTAAAAAAACCACTATTGCAACGCCCCACATACCTTCATTGAATAGTGTGATGACACCACCCCATAAAGTACCCGCTTGCGTATTGCCGAGAACCTTGATGCTCATAATAGGTAAAATATTTGCAGGGACCAAGAGGAAAAGTCCAGTTAACGACAAAACAAATGTATGCAAAATACTTTCGTTTTTGGGGCGGCGTAGCAAATATTGGCAACGTGGACAATGCGCTGTTTCGCCTTTCTGAAAAATGACTTGCCGCAGTAATAAATCACATTCTGGGCAAGCAAGATAATTTGAAATATTCATAAGTGTCATTTTAATGCCCTGTGCAACGCAGTGTAGTAATTGATGATAAAATCATACTACTTTTTGCCTACTTTTTCGTTTTTGAATGTGTACTTTATGACGTTAACCTCTGATTTGCAATTTAACCAACTAATTGATGATCTCATTCAATCTCAGTATCTAACTATGCAAAGTGCCGCCGATTATTATCGTGATGCAAAGAATAAAAATAGTTCATTTGTCGATTATTTAGTGGTTAAAAATCTTGTTCCGTCGATTGTTATGGCGTCAAAAATTTCAGTTGCGTATGGATTGCCATTATTTGATCTAGATTCGCTGTTATTTGACAGCTTGCCTAGTGATTTTCTTGAAGATTCATTAATTCAAAAATATCGTATTTTTCCTGTAAAAGTTCGTGGTAACACCCTGTTTATAGCAATTTCAGACCCGTTTGATTTTCAAGGTTTTGAAGAAATACGATTTAGTAGTCGTTTAAATCCAGAGCTTATTTTAGTCGAATCGGATAAATTAAATCATCTTATTCATGCGCGAATTGAAAACAAAAGCGGATCGCTTGGTGATTTTTTTGATTCAAATCAAAATGATAATGTAACGCTGTTAAATGATGAAGAAAATAATGTACTTGCTAATAATAATGTGGATGATGCGCCTATTGTTCGCTTTGTGAATAAACTTTTATTAGATGCCATAAAACAAGGTGTTTCGGATATTCATGTGGAATGTTATGAAAAAATGTGTCGTATTCGTTACCGTATTGATGGTGTTTTAACGCCTGTCATTTCGCCACCACTGAAAATGGTAAATCAGTTAATTTCTCGTATTAAAGTCATGTCTAAAATGGATATTGCTGAGCGGCGCTTACCGCAAGACGGGCGTATTGCTATTTTTATTGAAAAAAATCGTTCGATAGATTTTCGAGTTAATACCTGTCCTACATTATTTGGTGAAAAAGTCGTGTTACGCGTTTTAGATTCTGCTAATGGACA
>Ga0208089_1000059_pt1 | contig 27792 bp, 32 predicted proteins | sample LakMenEpi29Jun12_FD_150744 | JGI IMG/M metagenome (GOLD analysis project Ga0208089, IMG submission 150744) | Freshwater microbial communities from Lake Mendota, WI - 29JUN2012 deep hole epilimnion (SPAdes) | ecosystem: Environmental > Aquatic > Freshwater > Lake > Epilimnion/Euphotic zone ... | reverse complement strand
GTGAACTTCACGCGTCAGTGATATTGCCTAGCCAAAAAAAGACGTATCTTGTGCATTGTGAATTGGCACAACATGCAGAGAAGGGTATGAAAGCGCAATTGAAAGTGGGTGGTGGTGATGGGGACTTACCAAGTATTCCCGCACTCAGTGCGCCAGTAAAACTGGATATTTACAAATTAGATTGGCAGGCAGTAATGTGGGGCGGAGTATTGGTTTTAGTGGTCTCAGTGCTTGTTTTTTACGGTGGTCGAGTTTTGTTTTTGTATTATGCGAAAATGAACAAATAGCTGAAAATTAGAATATTTTTTTTCCGTAAAAAAAGATTGTGCGTCATTTAGAAAATTATTTGGAAAATTGCAGTTGACAACAAAGATTGAACTGGTAGACTTGACCACGCTAAAAGGAGTTGCGACATTTTGACGCAGTTACCAGAGTTAAGATGCGGGAAAGGGATGTGATAAACATTGACTCCCGAATACAATCGGGGATTTAGTAATTTTTAGGAGGTTAAAATGGCCGCTACAACCGAATCAGTGAGAGCTGATGTTGCGGAAGCACCGCTTTTAAACAAAAAAAATATGTTCGCAGGCGCAGCACTTTACATTGTGTTCTACGGATGGGTTCGTTGGTATGAAGGAGTTTACGGCTGGTCAGCTGGCTTAGATTCATTCGCTCCAGAATTCGAAACATACTGGATGAACTTCCTTTACATCGAAATGGTTCTTGAAATCGTAACTGCTTCTGTATTATGGGGTTACATTTGGAAAAGCCGTGATCGTAAAGTAATGTCAATTACACCACGTGAAGAATTGCGTCGTCATTTCACACATTGGGTATGGTTGGTAATGTACGGTATCGCAATTTATTACGGTGCGTCTTACTTTACAGAACAAGATGGTACATGGCATCAAACAATCGTTCGTGACACTGACTTCACTCCAAGTCATGTTATTGAATTCTATTTGAGCTACCCAATCTATATCATTACTGGTGTTGCATCTTTCTTATATGCAAAAACAAGATTGCCAACCTATCAACAAGGTTTGCCATTACAGTATATGGTAGCAGTAATTGGACCTTTCATGATTCTTCCAAACGTAGGGTTGAATGAATGGGGTCACACTTTCTGGTTCATGGAAGAATTATTCGTTGCTCCATTACATTATGGCTTCGTATTCTTCGGATGGGCAGCATTAGGTCTATTAGGTGTTGTGAACATCGAAGTTGGTGCTATCTCTAAACTGTTGAAAAAAGACTTAGCTTAATTAATTAAGCCAATCTTAATAAAAACTGTTTAAAACTGTTGTAAATTACTACTATCTCCCACTGCTCCGCCAATTTTTTAAATGGTGGAGCAGTTAAAATAGAGAGATAGTATCATAAAAATAATTTAAATCCTTTAGGAGGTAAGCTAATGAGCGCATCTCAATCAGCTGTACGGTCTCGCGCTGAAGCGGTAAAAGTTTCACGCACATTTGACTGGATGATTTTGTTTACGGTGTTCTTCGTAGTATTAGGTGGTTACCACATTCACTATATGTTGACTGGTGGTGACTGGGATTTCTGGACAGACTGGAAAGATAGACGTTTATGGGTAACCGTTGCGCCAATCGTTTCAATCACATTCCCTGCTGCAGTTCAAGCAAGCTTGTGGTACCGTTACAGATTGCCATATGGCGCTGTTGTATGTATTTTAGGTTTGTTATTAGGTGAATGGGTTAACCGTTACTTAAACTTCTGGGGTTGGACATACTTCCCAGTAAACTTCGTATTCCCTTCACAATTAATTCCTGGTGCAATTGCACTTGACGTAATTATGATGTTAGGTGGAAGTATGACATTAACTGCTGTTGCTGGTGGTATGGCATGGGGTTTATTGTTCTATCCAGGTAACTGGCCAGTTATGGCTCCATTACATGTACCAGTTGAATACAACGGTATGATGATGACTTTAGCTGACTTACAAGGTTACCACTACGTAAGAACAGGTACACCTGAATACATCCGTATGGTAGAAAAAGGTACATTAAGAACTTTCGGTAAAGACGTTGCTCCAGTATCAGCGTTCTTCTCTGGTTTCGTAAGTATCATTATTTACTTCTTGTGGCATTTCTTCGGTAGATGGTTCGCTTCAACAGCTTTCGTCGATGGCGAAAACGTTTAATCTGCTACTACCATTACCACATAGGGGGATATATGAAATTATTAAAAGACAAAGTTGCTAAATTGTCCTTTGTTGCATTGCTAGCTGCATCTTCTGCAGCTATGCTTTACACACCAACAGCTGCGGCTCACGGTGAAAAATCGCAAGCAGCGTTCATGCGTATGCGTACTATTCACTGGTTTGACCTTAACTGGTCAAAAGAAGAAGTGAAAGTTAACGATACAATGACCGTAACAGGTAAATTCTTGGTTTTCGCAGGATGGCCTGAAACAGTTGATAAACCAGATATTGCTTTCTTAAACGTAGGTATTCCTGGTCCTGTTTTCATTCGTGCAGGTTCATGGATTGGTGGTCAGCTAGTTCCACGTTCAGTTTCATTGGAATTGGGCGAAACTTATGAATTCAAAGTATTATTGAAAGCACGTCGTCCAGGTGACTGGCACGTACATTCAATGATGAACGTTAAAGGCGGTGGTCCAATCATCGGTCCTGGTAAATGGACAACAATTACCGGTTCTATGAAAGACTTTGTTAACCCTGTAACAACATTAACAGGCGAAACAATCAACCTTGAAACCTACAACCTTGAAAATACATACTTCTGGCATACTTTGTGGTATGCAATTGGTTTGGCTTGGTTGGCTTATTGGGTTCGTAAACCAATGTTCATTCCACGTAGTATCGCGGTTGAATCAGGTAAAGCAAATACATTGATTACTAACACTGACAGACAAGTTGGTATTGGTTTCATCGTAGGTACTATTGCTTTAGTTGCTATGACTATGGTTTCTACAAATGAAAAATATCCTGTAACAACACCACTACAAGCTGGTTTGTTACGTGGTATGAAACCTTACGAAATGCCTGCAAGAACTGTTACTGTTAAAGTTGAAGATGCAACTTACCGTGTACCAGGTCGTGCAATGCAAATGACTTTGAAAGTAACAAACAATGGTGATTCAGCTGTTCGTTTAGGTGAATTCAACACTGCTTCTGTTCGTTTCTTAGATCCAGCTGTATTAGAAGATACAACTGGCTATCCAGACGATTTGTTAGCTGAAGAAGGTTTGACTGTTAGCGATAACAGCCCATTGAAACCAGGTCAAACAAGAACTATTCAAGTAACTGCGTCTGACGCTGCTTGGGAAGTTTATCGTTTAGCCGATTTGATCTACGATCCAGACAGCCGTTTTGCTGGCTTGTTGTTCTTCTTTGATGAAAACGGCAAACGTCAAATGATTACAGTGGATGCTCCATTAATTCCTGTATTCATCTAATCGTTTAGCTTAGCTATCTGAAAAGATAAAACCCCTGTTTACGAAAGTAACGGGGGTTTTTTATTGTTTAAAGATTAGTGAGATTATGAAATTATAACCAATACCTAATTTATATTAATTAATACAATATATTGCCGTGAAATAAATATGGTAGCGGTTTAATTAATGCGTTTTACGTTTTATACGGAAATAGAAAATTCCGAATATAAATGCTAATAAAGCTGGAATTCCAGCAGCAATTGCAATTTGCATGTTTTCAGATAATTTAGACAGTATTGATGATTCACCCACATGAAAATTAATTTTTAGTCTATCTTCTTCAGATATCGCTTCGTCGCCACCAATAGCTAATATAAGCGAATAATCACCTACTTTATCTAAATCAGCTTGAGCTTCTACAACCCCTTTTGAATATATTTTGGGTTGAACTTCATTAAGTGTACGAATTTCTTTGAAAGCTGAAGGTTTTTCGCCTGTTTTTTCAATTTCAACAACACGTATTCCTATGGGTGTTTTACGAATATCACGATCAATTAGGTCTGCAGAAAAATAAGCTTTACCAATAGTTGGTAATTCTTGACAATACGGTTTTAAAAGAGCTTCGCGATCATTGCCTTCGCGTGGTGTTGTTGGTTTTAAATAAGCACTGAAATGTACAGCATAAAAATCATTTGCAATGAGACATCCAACGCTATTTATATCAGCAATTTGTGGAGGAGTTCCTAATTTATCATTGCTGCAACTTGTCAGAAGTAATGTTGAAATAAGTGTCGCTACAAAATATTTTTTTTTCATATTATTTTTATTATATAGTTAGGGGAATGGGGATTTATCTTTAGATACTCTAATTTAAGGTGTTTTAATGGTGAATTGAAATTTTCCTGTGACAATATGTGTGTCTATTGATACGACACGATATCGAATTGTATAAGTGCCAGAAGAGAGAGTTGGTGTTGTACAATAAATATGAGATGCATCCATTAATTCTTGTTGGACATCCTTGTTATCAACGCGATTACCTGCACTATCAATTACTGCAAGTGCCTTGTATTCATTTCCAACTTTATCATTAAACCAAACATCAATTTGTTTAGGAGAATTAGTTAACGTCACATTTTCTTCAGGTTGAGATTTCACCATAATTGCGTGTGAAAATACCGGTAGAGAAGTAGTGCTTAAAATACAAATTGAAGTAAATAAAACTATTTTTTTTAAATAATACATTTTCATAAAAATTTTTAGTGATGAATTGTAAAAGGAATCGTATTATACCCTTACTTATCAAAAAAAAATCTAACCTAATAATGATAAATATATTAAAAATAATTGTGATGTATTTTGTTTTTCTGATTAATTTAGCCCTAGCAGATGATGTGCTACCAGAATTCAGCTTTTCGGATACAGAAAATAAGAAACACTCAATTTCAGAGTGGAAAACAAAAACAATTGTAATCAATTTTTGGGCATCATGGTGCCAGCCATGTTTGAAAGAAATTCCTGATTTTATGGCATTACAAAATCAATATGCAAAGCAAAACGTACAATTTATTGGAATTGCTATAGATGACTTATCGGCTGTTTTGCACTATAAAAATTTGATTGGGATTAATTATCCGATACTAATTGCAAGTGAGTGGGATGGCTATGAGTTATCTTCACGATTGGGGAATAGCGCAAATACAGTCCCTTATACTGTAGTAGTAAATTCGGATAGTAAAATAATTTTTCGATATTCTGGTGCGGTGAAAAAAACAGATTTAATATCCGTAATTCGAGCTAAATAAGTTATTCTAGCCATGTCATCACGAGTTTAGCCTGTTGTTTGTTCATTTTTTCAGTCCAAAATACTTGTGCATTAGTATTCGATGCAATTATTCGTGGATGACTCGCTGTGCTTTCAGGATCAGATAGTCTCTGTGGCGTTGACCACGATATTGCGTTATCAAATGATTGTGAGCTGAAAATTGCGGTGCCACTTGGCTGTATTTCGTCCCAAACAACAATAATTCGGTCATTCATGGAGATAATGTCACTGTGTGTAGCATTCTTGCCAATTTTTACTGTCTGGCTATTTGTTATGGTATACAAACCAGACATACCGGAAAATCCAGTCCAAACACTACTATAAAAATTGTTTGAATGATCAAAAGTTAATCCACCGCCCACGTGAGGGCATCCGTCAAATTGCCAATTAAAATTACCCATTATTTTTTTGTCTTGCCAAGAAATTCCATTATCAATAGAGGTAAGCATGGCCATATCTCGCGGTTTCATGTCTCTGTAAAGAACATGAATAGCTCCATTAGGTGATAAAGCGAGTGTATTAGAACAACATGAACATGTTGATTCATCAAGCTTAAGAGGGGTGTGCCAATTTTCACCATGATCAACGGATTGAGAATAGCGTAAACTTTGATAGCCGTTTTCTTCTGGATCTGAGAGCCAAACTGCGTGGAAATAGCCTAGAGTATCTACTATCAAATCAATATGTGACTGATCACCATTATTATCTGCAGCTGGGTTTTTGCCTTGATGCCAAGATTTTCCCGAGTCATGAGACAAGAAGGACACTAATGGACCGTTATTTGGGATCTCACCTTGTACCTGCCAGAGTGAAATAATATCATCACCTCGTGCTGCAATTTGCACGTCATTACCACGTGAAGCTAAAGGAGTGAGGGAATTTGTTCCAATATCCAAGGGTTTAGACCAATGCTCACCTTGATCAATTGACTTTAAATAGCGAACAGATATTGAATTAGTATTTTCAGACGACGTACCTGAAATTAACAAATGGAGTGCATTGTCTTCAGTATAGATATCAAAACTACTTATCTCTAAAAGCCCAAATGATGACTTTGTCTGTAGGTGGCGTTGAGTGAATGCAGTTGGTGGTGTTGTAATGCAACTGGTTAGAAAAACGCCTGTAATCGCAAATAGGTAAACGGAATTTATTTTCATATTAAAAGCCAATGTACGAAATAAAAAATTAAAAAAAATCATTATAGTCGAGCTAGTGTGAATTGAATGTAAGTATTTAATATCAATTAATAAAGTAAGGATAATGAGTCTTGATAGTAATAAAAATTGCCGCACCAGACACGGTTTGTATTTCTTTGGATAACTATTTTATAAAAAAGAGCAAAGCGTTAAAAAAGGATAGCTTAATAGCGTAGACGTTATTATGGTTTTTACTCTAGCGAGTTGATATGATGCATTTTATTAAGATACAAAAAAAATAATTTAGTTAATATTATGATTATTATGAATAAAATAAAAATTTTAAACAATATGATTATTTAAAATTATAGAAAAATGGGGGGGGCTGATAAGTAGAAAAAGGGTGCAGAATTATTTTTGACTCATATTTTATGACTATTTTTTAGGATTTATTTAGATAGATTAATCATGAAAAATAATAAATCTATTTACAATACTTCTCTTTCTGTGAACCTTGAGTATAATGTTGTTATATTTAACCAACTTTTTGAGTTGGTTAAATAGACCTTTTCTTTTATAAACCTTTAAGGGACAAAATGAACATCTTTAAAAAAATTGCTCTATATACCGCTATGGTTGCAGCATTTGCTGCAGTATCAGCTCCTGCATTTTCTGCTGAAGAACACAAAGACAAAAATGCTGTAGTAAGAGCGGCAGGTGAAGGCGCAGCCTTGAAAATTCAAGAAGCGATTTCTGTTGCAGAAGCAAATGGTGATAAAGCAGTATTTATCGCTGCAATTGGTGAAGCACGTCAATTACAAAAAGAATTTCGTTATGAGCAAACAGAACGCTTACGCCAAAAATTGAATGATAAATTACGTGCTGCACGTGAATCTGCAGATGAAAATTTAACACAAGCTGGCGCTTCAGCTAAAGAAGCCTTAGGTGTTTTAAGTGAAATGAAAGAAATTTACGAAGCTGCTCACAAATAAGACTGTTTGAAAAAAATTTAGGTATCAACAACTACGCCGCTGATTTTTATAAGTCAGCGGCGTAGTTGTTTAGAGAACTACAAAATTAAATTACTTCACCAGCCAGGTTATTATTTAAAAAAGTTAGAATTTCTTCATGATTTTCAAAGTTACCGTAGGCTAGCAATAATTTTGTATACGCAGCCTCAATTGATATATTCCATATCATTTCCGCACCTTGATTTCTCAGTTCAATTGTTGATTGATAAAACTGAGTGGATTTAAACGCGGGCGCAAGAAAAACAGGAATATTTTGTGATATGCATCGTTTTAAAAGATGAGGCAGTGTATGATGTTTTCCATATTCCGATATAGCGCAAGCTGTGCCTGAATGATACAAATCGTGCAATACGACATCTACATTATCTAAATTAAAATTATCGTAATTAATTCCCGGATAGGGTTTAATCATTAGAATACGTGTCGAGAAATCGGCTTTTAGTTTTATAGGTGTATTTTTTATAAAAAGGCTCTCAATTTTTTTATTTGACGAGATACTATAGAAATCACTACTTAGCTGTGGCGAGCAAGTAATATATGCGCCATGATGCAGTGTAACAATTTCAGAATTGATGTTTCGATAAGGAACAAAAACGCCGCGCAACTTCTTCTTTATAATTGAATTCACTGCGAAACTGAAATTATCAAGTCCATTAGATCTCATATCACTTAAAGGATAGTGACTTGAAACTAGATAAATGGGGACATCTAGTGCGTGAAAATAAAAAGTTAACGCGGCTGATGTGTAAGCTAGTGTATCAGTTCCATGCGTGATAATTATGCCGTCATAGACATTCGGATTGGCATTCTCAATAGTTTGTATTAATAATGTCCATACCGAAGGCGTGAGATTTTCACTCAATATTTCATAGGGTTGAAGTGTGGTGAAATGAATTTCCATTTGTGGGTAGCGCATTTTAAACTGCGACAGAAGTAAAAAATGAGTTTGCGTGTCGGTATTGATTTCGCCGTTACAAACACTTGAACCAATAGTCCCTCCAGTAAACACCACTAGAATATTTTTCATAAATGTTATCCCTTTTTCCCTTTTGCATTAAAATTAGCACTTTATTAAAGCATAACAAGCTCTGGTCAAAATGAAAATATCCCTTATTGTTGCTATGTCAGAAAATCGTGTCATTGGGCGAGACAATAAAATGCCTTGGCATTTATCAGCTGATTTAAAACGCTTCAAATCACTCACAATGAATTCGCCCATTTTAATGGGGAGAAAAACATTTGAATCAATTGGAAAACCGTTAATTGGGCGCACTAATATGATTTTAAGTCATAATCCCAATTTTAAACCTGAAGGTTGTCTCGTTTTTTCTGAATTAAATTCGGCACTAGAACAAGCCCAAGATTATGGAGATGAGCTTTTTATTATCGGTGGATCAACACTTTATGGAATGGCCTTGCCATTGGCTCGGCGTTTATATTTAACGCAAATTGAAGCGTCATTTGAAGGGGATACATTTTTTCCGGAAATTGATTTAAGTGCATGGAACGAAGTGGCGTGTGAGTGTATTGTGGACGATGAAAAAGTGGATTTTACTTATCGATTTATAACATTGGAAAAGTGTGATTTATGACAGTAGATTTTAATTCGACAGCGTCATTAGGCTGTTTAAGAGTTGCTGGTGAAGATGCGGCGAATTTTTTGCAAGGACAAATGACTTGCGATGTGATTGAATTAGAAGAAAATAATGGTACTTGTGGTGCATTTTGCAATGCGAAAGGGCGTGTCATTAGTACATTTTATTTGCTTAAAACTCAAAGCGAATTTTTATTTATATTACCTAATTCTCTTTTAAGTGTAATTCATGAAAGATTAAAACGGTATAAATTACGTGCTAAAGTTGAAATTAATGAAAGTGATTTCGATATTAATACCTTTAATCTACCAAATAATCTTCCCTGGTTGACGCATGAAACGAGCGAAGAATTTCTACCTCAGTGGCTCAATTTAGATAAGTTGGGCGGCATTAGTTTTACTAAGGGGTGTTACACAGGTCAAGAGATCGTGGCGAGAACACATTATTTAGGCGAAGTAAAACGTCGTCTATTTATGGCAACGTATGACATTATGGCTGACGTAATTCATTGTAACAGGCCTATTATTGATGAAATTGAAACAACAGTTGGGCATGTTTTAAATGCACATGACGGGGTAATGCAGTGTGTATTACATGTTGATGTGCGAAATAAGTCTTTAAAATTGGCAAACACTCTTCAAGAAATTGTAGTGATTAAGGAAATTTTATGAATGAAATAGCGGCAGCGCGTTTTCGTCGACTTGGAATGTTAACCATTTGCGCAGTGTATTTTGTTATTTTAGTTGGCGGAATTGTTCGCGCATCTGGCGCAGGAATGGGATGCCCTGATTGGCCAACATGTTTTGGGCAATGGGTTCCGCCTACTTCTGAAATGCAGTTGCCTGCGAATTATCATGAAATTTACGCGCAGCGTGGTTATGAAAATACGCAGTTTAATCCTGTTAAAACGTGGACGGAATATACTAACCGTTTAGTTGGTGTAACGATTGGATTCTTAATTTTTCTCACAGCGTGGTCATCACGCATTTATTTCAAAACAGATAAGACTGTTTTTTATTTAGCAATAATAGCGTTTTTTTTGGTAGGTTTTCAAGGTTGGCTTGGCTCAACTGTTGTTGCAAGTAATTTAAAGCCATTGATGATTACCATTCACATGTTGGTTGCGTTGCTTATTGTTGCACTTCTCATTTATACGATTACACGCTCGCAACGCGAAACTTTTGCATCTATTGACTTAAGCGTATTGCCTGCCAAGTTTAGAGCGATTTTAAAATTGGTTATGTTGATGACGTTGCTACAAATTGCGATGGGAACGCAAGTGCGTGAAGCAGTAGACTTTATTGCGCATGAACATGCATACATTGAACGTCAGTTTTGGAGAGAAGATTTCCCAGTTATTTTTTATGTGCACAGATCGTTTTCTTCATTGATTTTATTTACAAATGCGTGGTTAGTTTGGCGCTTGTTTCAGCATGTTGACAAAACACATCCTCTTGTTCGCGCAGGTTTTCTATTATTTAGTTTAATTGTCACTGCAATTTTGGCTGGTGTGAGTTTAGATAGGTTAGGCATGCCGCCGGTAGCTCAACCTATACATTTATTGATGGCAAATTTGATTTTAGGCGTTCAGTTTTTTATGTGGATGGCGTTGCGCTATAGCACTCAAAAAGCATAATCAGAAAAAAAGGGCGTGCAAATTTTATCAATTTGCACAATCTTTAATATCAACGATTAAAATAGCTTATATAATTAAACCATCTTCCATGTGAAGCACTGTGCCAAGTTTCGCAGCCAAATCATGATCATGGGTTACTACTAAAAAACTTACTTGTAGCTCTTGATTAAGCTCAAGCATGAGTTGATAAACCGACTCAGCTGTTCGACTATCCAGATTTCCTGTTGGTTCATCAGCTAAAATTAACGCTGGATTGTTAATCAACGCACGAGCAACAGCGGCGCGTTGACGCTCACCACCTGATAATTCTCCTGGTTTGTGCTCTATGCGATGTCCAAGTCCCACCCGCTGTAATAGTTTTTTTGCCCGAGTTTGTGCGTTTTTTACGGATTCATTGCCAATTAATAGTGGCATTGCGACATTTTCAAGTACAGTGAATTCGCCCAGTAAATGATGGGATTGGTAAATAAAACCGAGTGATTGATTGCGTAGTTTGGCTAGTTTTCCACTATTGACTGTATTTAAATTCACACCATTTAGCATCACTTCCCCACTAGTAGCTTTGTCAAGACCACCGAGTAAATGGAGTAGAGTACTTTTCCCCGAACCCGATGCGCCCATAATGGCCACGCGTTCACCGACGGTGATTTCTAAATTAACGCCTTTGAGTACGTCAACATCTAAATCACCGTAACGTTTTACTAAATTTCGACATTTTAGAATGATTTCTTTACTCATAACGTAACACTTCCGCTGGATTAATTTTTGCTGCTTGCCATGCAGGATAAATAGTGGCAAGTAAAGATAAGAAAAAGGCCATGCCCGCGATGGCGTAAACATCCGACCAAACTAATTTTGAGGGAAGTTCGCTAATGTAGTAGACGTCAGCGGCCATAAATTGAACATGAAATAATTTTTCAATTGCGGGGACAATGGTTTCGACATTTAAAGCTAAAATCACCCCGCCAACGGTGCCTAGCATTGTGCCTACGATACCAATAATGGCACCCAGTACCATGAAAATTCCCATTACAGACTGCGATGTTAAACCTTGTGTTTTCAATATGGCAATGTCGCCACGTTTATCGGTCACCACCATCACAAGCGTGGAAACAATGTTAAAGGCAGCCACGGCGACAATGAGTAATAAAATAATAAACATGACGCGTTTTTCAGTTTGAATCGCACGGAAAAAGTTGCTATGCGCGAGAGTCCAGTCGCTGACGTAGTAGTTGTTATACAATGCTTTTGAAAGTGCTTGAGTGATTTGCGGGGCGTTAAATAAATCGTCCAATTTAATGCGCAGACCAGATACAGCGCTCTCAAGTCTGAAGAGTTTTGCGGCGTCGTCAATGTGTATTAACGCCATATTCCGATCATATTCATACATGCCAACTTGGAAAGTGCCAATAACCGTAAAGCGTCGCATTCTTGGAACAACACCAGCGGGAGTTGAGTTGACTTGGGGGCTGATGACGGTGATTTTATCGCCAACAATAACGCCTAGATAATTGGCCAATTCAGCACCTAAAATAATACCGTATTCGCCAGCGACTAAGTCGGTAAGTTTTCCAGCTTTCATTTTCCCAGCAACGTCAGATACTTTTGCTTCGTTTTCGGGTAAAACACCGCTTAACATCGTCCCACTGACGCGGCGTTCTGCGTTAATCATGACTTGACCGTTTATAAAGGGGGCGGTACCTTGGATATGAGGATAATCAACGAGTTTTTGGTCAAGTTCCTGCCAATTTTCTAGTTGACCGGATTGCCCTGTGATTGTCGCATGTGAAGTCATTCCTAAAATGCGTTGTCGCAATTCGTCCTCAAAGCCGTTCATTACGGATAAAACAGTAATTAATGCCGTTACACCTAATGCAATACCTAAAACGGAGGTCAGAGTAATAAATGAAATAAATTGCGTGCGTCGTTTTGCGCGGGTATAGCGCAAACCTATATAAAAAATAAGTGGTTTAAACATGAAGAATCAACAAGTTAAAAAGCAATTATGCTTTTGGGTTAGATGGGAGTTTGCGGCAGTTGCTACAAAAACCATAGAGGTAAAAATTGTGATCGGTGAGTTCATAACCAAAACTTTCAGCAATTTCACGTTGGCGGCTTTCAATAAACTCATCATGAAACTCATCAACTTTACCGCATTTTACGCAAACAAGATGATCATGGTGTCCACCATTGTCGAGTTCGAAAACGGAATTCCCTCCCTCAAAATGATGGCGTGTTACAAGGCCAGCGGCTTCAAATTGTGTTAAAACACGATAGACAGTGGCTAGTCCAATATCTTCGTTTTCACTCAACAGAATTTTATACAGTTTTTCAGCCGTAAAATGACGTTCATTAGCTTGTTTTTCTAAAATTTGTAGAATTTTGATTCGTGGTGCGGTAATTTTTAAACCCGCATTTTTGAGTTCGTGGTTTTCTTGATTTTCCACCATAGCTTCCTAGAAAGAAATGTAATTTTGGGTATTGTAACTTTTTTTTAAACGCAAGCGCATGACTGTTTCGTTGATTTACCGTAGAATTTGCGACATTCTTCTAAATTTTATCTGAATTTACCCAAAACTCTCATGCGAAAATCTATTTTATCAGTTAGTTTACTGAGTTTGTCATTGCTCTCTTGTTCAACAATTTTGAATCATTTGCCTTATGTCTACACCATTGATATTAATCAAGGTAACATTATTGACCAAGCGATGATTGATCAATTACGTCCAAATATGACAAAACGGCAGGTTTTATATGTCATGGGAACGCCAATGCTAGCTGATTTTTTTCATGAAAATCGCTGGGATTATATTTACCAAATTAAAAAAGGCGGTGAGGATGTGGAGAAAAAAGCTATCTCCATTTTTTTTGAAAATGACAAAATTAAAGGCATTCAAGGTGATTTAAAGCCAAGTGCTTTACCTGTTGTTAAACCGAGTACAGAACAAATGGTTGACGTTCCTCCTCGTGATTTAGAAAAAACGTTGTGGGAAATAATGACTGGTTGGGTAGATTATGATGGCGTTGATGTCGATAAGCCAAAGCCATCAGCATTATCACAATAACTTTTTTATGAATATGCGCTTAAAAGTGTGAACTAGCTCACATTTTGTCTTTAAATTTATCACCGTCAAAAAATAATCGATAAACTATATGCTAAGTGTTGAAGAATATGGCGTTAATTTGTTAAATGATTAATTTATTATTTTTGGGTGAGGAAGCTTAAATGATCGTACATAAAACAAAAAAATCTTTAAAGAAAAATACTGTTTTTTTTATACAGCTTTGCGTATTGGTATCACTTCTAGGTGTATTATTTGAATACATCGCAACGATTGATAACACAACTGTCGATATTGTCAGTATAGGTAAAGATGATTCACTTGTGCAATCCATTCCAAAGACAGATCAATTGCAAGAAATAAAGAGAGAAGCTAAAGCACCTAGTCCCGCAACATTTGAAGTTGATGAAGTCAGTCGCGATATGCTTGACAATAATGCCAATAATCCTCAGGGGGTGTTATCAGAAGATACCCCGTGTGTGCGCTTTGAGAATGTGCATACCGTGTTTCGACGTAATGGTACTATTTCAAAAGCACGCAATGTAGAGCCATTTAAAAAGCCATTGCCTGCGATGATTACAGAAATTCAATATACATGTATCGACAAAGTAAGTGGGACGCCACAAATTAAAGCAACGACAATGGGCGTAGCTGTTGATGTACAAGCAAATATGCTGCGTTGTGTCCAGTCAACTTCGGATGAGTCGCTCGGTGCAGACGCACGATATAAACATGTTCTCAATATGATGACGCATCATTGTGGATTTAAATTGATGGAACATCGCGCAATACCTGAAGGCAAGTAAGTTTGACTAATTTTTTGTTTTTTTTGATTAACGGCTATCTTTTTTAAGGATGGCCAATTTCAAAGTACATGTTGGTGTTGCGACAGGGTGTTCGGTCGTAGTGACTGTGATTGGTGTGGGGCTTCACTTCATAGATATCCAGCACACACCATGGCTTATTTTTTTAGGTATTGTGGGTGGGATGTTGCCTGATGTTGACGCTGTTAATTCCCGCCCAGTGCGACTGCTTTACTCAACTTTAGCTTTGTTATCAGCGGCGACTGTGTTGTCAATACTCAAAAAATATTATGTTCAATCGTATCAGTTGCTTTTACTGGCGGTCTTCGTCTATTGTTTGACTCGCTACCTCGTTTTGGCCTCTATAAGAAAATTTACAGTGCACCGTGGCATTTTTCATTCAATTTTAGCATTATGTTTTTTCAGCTTTGCCATAATCTGTATAAGTTATTATTTCCTTGAGCAAACCCCTATTTATGCATGGCTAAATGGCGTTTTTCTTGGTTTAGGTTTTCTTGTCCATTTAATACTGGATGAAATGTACAGTGTTGATTTAGCCAATCGTCGAATAAAAAAGTCATTTGGCACAGCGCTGAAGTTAGTTAATTATAAAAATATTCCTTCGTCACTTGTGATGGCGATTTTTACCCTTTTACTTTATTGGTTTTTGCCCCCTGCATTGCCTTTGCTTGCACTAAGTGAACGTATTTTGGTTCCACTTGTTTTTTGATTTGATTTTTAAAATCTGTTTGCTAAATTCGCGCATAATCACATTTTACATGCTAAAATAAATTAACTTTGTTTATTATCCTATTGTTTATTGAGTTTTTATTGAAATGAAGACGCTCCATTTTTTTGCTATTTCCGCATTGCTTTTATTGAGTGAGTCTAGTTATGCGACAGTGTATAATCTGCCGGCAAATAGTCGTGACAATGTGGTAGCTGAGTATCCAAATGAAATTGCCGTTACCCGCCCTCAGCAAAGTGAAACACTCCTTGATGTGGCGCGTCGATTTTCATTAGGGCAAACTGAAATTGTTCGTCTTAATCAATCGCTTGATCGCTGGTTGATTAAGCCTAATGAGGTGATTACGTTGCCAAATAAACGTATTTTACCGGATTCACCTCGTAATGGGATTACGCTCAATATTGCAGAATATCGCATGTATTATTACCCACAAAACGCATCAAAAGTATATTCGTTTGCGCATGGGGTAGGGAGACAAGATTGGAAAACACCTTTAGGCAAAACCAGTGTCCAAAAGAAAGTGAAAGATCCTGTTTGGCGTCCACCAGAATCTATTCGACGTGAGCATGCTGCGCAAGGTGATCCATTGCCCGAAGTTGTGCCTGCAGGCATACATAATCCATTGGGTGCTTATGCACTTTATTTAAATTTACCTGGTGATTACCGTATTCACGGAACTGATATCGATAAAATCTACGGCATTGGCATGCAAATCACACATGGCTGCGTGCGTATGTATCCGGAAGATATTGACCAGCTTTACCACATGGTTGACGTGGGAACACCTGTTTATATTGTAAAACAGCCCATTAAAGTTGGCTGGCTCAATAATGTGTTGTATGTTGAATCTCATCCTGACTTGGAAGGCGAAGAAACTACATTAGAAGAGCGAACCGCTTCAGCGGTAACGTTAATTCAGAAGATGAGTAATGTTCAATTTTCCGATATTGATCAATCGGCATTACACGATGCATTGGAAAAGCAAACTGGTAATCCAACGGCTATTTATGAACGCGTTTTAACAGAAGAAGAAATACAAGCACAAGCAATAGTGCCTCCTGTCCCTAAAGCGCAGCCTGTTTCAAGTTCTTTGGTAAAACCTGCTGTACCTGCTGCCGCAAAAAAAGCAGCTGAGCTCAAAAAAAGAGCGCCAATAAAATTAGCGGAAAAATCGAAAATACTACCCGCGAAAAAAGTAGTAAATGTAAAAAAAATCATTGAAACAAAAACACCCAAAGCAGCATATATTCCAACTCATAAACCTTCCCCGACGGGGTATTTTCGTGGTTTTTAATTATCTGAGCATGTAACATTATGAAAAAAATTCTTATTTCAGACAAACTTGCTACGGATGGCATTGATTATTTAAAAGCACAAAATGATATTCAAATTCATTTTGAAACTGGCTTAAGTGAAGATGCACTTTGTGCAATTATTGGTGAGTTTGATGCACTGTTAATTCGAAGCGACACGCAAGTGACACCAAAACTTTTACAGGCAGCAAAAAAACTAAAGTTAATTGGTCGCGCTGGCATTGGCGTGGATAACGTAGATATTCCAGCCGCAACCGAAATGGGTGTTATCGTGATGAATACGCCTGATGCCAATGCAACTACGACAGCGGAGTTAACCATTGCGCACTTAATGTCGCTCAGTCGTCATCTGCCTGCAGCTGATCAATCTGTGCGTGCAGGGAAATGGGAGCGTTCAAAATATACGGGTTCAGAAGTTGCGCAAAAAACGCTAGGAGTAGTCGGTTTTGGCACGATTGGGCGCTTGGTGGCAAGTCGCGCTGCTGTTCTGAAAATGAAGGTGGTTGCGTTTGATCCTTTTGTTTCACCAGAAATTTATGCTGACCTAGGCGTAGAATCGGTTAGCTTAGAAAATTTGATTACAAGTGCGGATTATATTACGTTACATTGCCCGCTCATTGAAAAAACACGAAATATAATAGGTGTTGCTCAATTTGAAAAAATGAAATCAAACGCCATGTTGATTAATTGTGCTAGAGGGGGATTAATCGACGAAGTCGCACTTTATGATGCATTGAAAAACAAAAAAATTGCAGGGGCCGCGCTTGATGTATTTGATGTTGAACCACCAATTGGATCACCGCTTTTAGGATTAGATAATATCGTCTTTACGCCCCATTTAGGTGCGTCAACGAATGAAGCGCAACTTGCCGTAAGTGTTGAAATTGCTAAACAAGCTGTCACATTTCTGCGTACAGGTGAAGCAATTAACGCGCTTAATCTACCACGTGTTTCAGCGGATGAATTGAAAAAATCCAGTAACTTCGTCAATTTAGCCACTCAACTTGGAAAGGTGTTGGCTGGTTTAAGTTCATCGCCTTTAACGAAATTAGAGGTTGCTTTATTTGGTAGGGCTGCTGATGTTTCGACTCGCCCTGTATCTGTTGCAGCATTAGTGGGTGTGTTGAGTGGACAGTTTTCAACTCCAGTGAATCGTGTTAATGCAGAAAATATTGCAAAGCGTCAAGGGCTCGCATTAGTGGAATCTGTTTCTCAAGAATCGCAAGATTATGTCTCGCTTATTAAATTAACCGGTTATAGTGCAGAGAAAACAACAACGATTTCTGGTGTGTTATTGGGTGGTCGTCAGCCGCGTTTGGTATCTATCAATGAGTTGGATATTGAAGTAATTCCCGAAGGAACATTGTTAATTACCACTCATGATGATAAACCGGGTGTGATTTCGGCAATCAGTGCTATTTTAGGGAATGCAGCCATTAATATTTCAAGAATGCAGGTGAGTGCAGCCGACAGTCAATATAAAGCAATGGCTGTTATTAGTATTTCCCAAGCATTAAATGAAGATTTATTGTCTCAAGTGGCTAATTTAGCGCCTGTTCATCATGTGACGCAAATTGAGTTATGAGTTTCGATGTTATCTGTTTTGATTGCGATAGTACATTAAGCAAAATCGAAGGGATAGATGAACTTGCTAAACGGGTAGGTTTGGGTGATGAACTCTCCAAATTAACTGATGCAGCAATGAATGGTGATGTGGCGCTTGAAGAGGTTTATGCTAAACGTTTAAACTTGATTAAGCCTAATCGCGCAGATATAGAATGGTTGTCGAACTTGTATATAAGTGAATTAGTTGATGGGGTTGAGGTTGTTTTTAGTCAACTCGCACAGCACAATAAAACGGTTCATATTATAAGCGGTGGTTTGTTGCCTGCTATTTTGCCATTAGCAAAACGATTAAATGTACCTCAATCACACGTTCATGCTGTTGACATTTATTTTGATGATAATGGGGCATATTTAGGGTATGACATAGATTCACCTTTGACAAAGAATGGTGGTAAAGCGGTGATTATTGAATCTTTAGAATCACATAATGTTGTCATGGTTGGTGATGGTCAAACAGATTTAGAGGTACAAAACGTAGGTGCAAAAATCATTGGTTTTGGCGGCGTAATTTCGAGGGACGTTGTGCGCGAAAAAGCAGATTTTTTTGTTGAAGAAAACGATATCAGAAAGATTTTAACGTTTGATTTGATTTAGATAAATACGACTGAATGGGTATTTAAGCTTAGTTAATAACGTTACAAAAATAAAAGTAGAGTTACTTTTACAATTTATCAATATTTTTTGGAGAAAAAGGCAACATGGCTGGTCACAGTAAATGGGCAAATATTAAACATCGTAAAGCTGGGCAAGATGCACTTCGTGGGAAAATTTTTACAAAAATATTACGTGAAATAAGCGTTGCAGTAAAAGGGAGTGGTGTCGATCCTGCAAGTAATCCTGCTTTGCGAACGGCTATTGACAAAGCATTGGGTGCTAATATGCGCCGAGATACGATTGATACTGCAATCAAAAAAGCATCAGGAACACTTGAGGGTGTTCATTATGAGGCGATTCGCTATGAAGGTTATGGCGCTGGCGGTGTTGCTGTGATTGTTGATTGTTTAACGGATAATAAACAGCGTACAGTAGGTGAAGTGCGTCATGCTTTTAGTAAATCAGGTGGTAATTTAGGAACTGATGGCTCGGTTGCTTATTTATTTAGTAAATTAGGTATTATTAGCTATACATCCGATGTGGATGAAGATGCGTTAATGGAAGCGGCAATTGATGCAGGTGCTGATGATGTTATTACGAATGATGATGGCACAAAAGATGTGATTACTACACTCGAAAATTATTTGAATGTAAAAGAAGCATTAGTAGCAGGCGGTTTTGAGCCTGAAAGTGCTGAAATCACCATGCAAGCAAGTACTAAAGCTGAATTAGATGCAGAAGATGCTGAAAAAATGATGTTACTCATTGAGCGATTAGAAGATTTAGATGATGTGCAAAATGTCTATTCAAATGGCGATATTAGTGATGAAATCATGGCGTCGATGAGTTAGTGAAAATTCTTGGTATTGATCCTGGTTCGCGTTTAACGGGATATGGCATTATTGATTTTTTTCCCAGCGGTTATCGTTATGTGACGAGTGGTACGTTAAAGATTACGGGCGATAATTTCCCTCAAAAACTAAAACAAATTTTTGATGGAATATTGCAAGTGACAAATGAATATCAACCTGAACAGATGGCCATTGAACAAGTTTTTATGAGTAAAAATGCGGACTCAGCGCTCAAACTTGGTCAAGCACGTGGTGCTGCAATTTGTGCTGTTCAGATGCACGATATTCCTGTTTTTGAATATGCCGCACGGCAAGTCAAACAAACGGTTGTAGGTAAGGGTGGAGCAGATAAAATACAGGTTCAGCAAATGGTGAAAATATTGCTAAATATTCAGGGAAATATGCAAATTGATGCAAGTGATGCGCTAGGGATTGCTATTTGTCACGCACATTTTTATCAAACACAGCAACGTTTACAGTTGAGCAAAAGATAATGATTGGTTTTTTACGTGGCAAAATTGCACGAAAAGCACCGCCATGGATTGTTTTAGATGTGAATGGCGTGGGCTATGAAATTGAAGCGCCGATGACTGTTTTTTACGATTTGCCAGAAGTGGGAACTGAAATTATTTTGCAGACGCAATTAATTGTTCGAGAAGATGCGCATAATCTTTTTGGGTTTGCAAATGAAGCAGATAAAATGCTTTTCAAAACCTTAATTAAAATTAACGGTGTAGGCGCTAAGTTGGCTTTAACCATTTTGTCTGGACAATCGGCTGAAGAATTTCAACTGTGTGTTCAGAATAATGACACACAAGCATTGATAAAATTACCTGGTGTGGGTAAAAAAACAGCTGAACGACTCGTGATGGAATTACGTGATAAATTACCTAAAAGTGATAATACGCAGGCCATAATCGTGTCAAATACTGGAAACGCGCGTTCTGAAGCGATTAGTGCATTGTGTTCTCTAGGATACAAACCGCTTGAAGCAAGCCAAATGGTGTCAGCGATTGAGCATGAAGGAAAAAGTTGCGAGACGATCATTCGTCTTGCTTTGCAAGGTAGTGTTAAATGATTGAAGAAGATCGTTTAATTGCTGCGAATTCCGGTCATGGAGAAGAAGGGTTTGATCGCGCGATGCGTCCAAAGCGTTTGGCAGATTATGTTGGGCAAGAAGAATGTCGCACACAGATGGCTATTTTTATTGAGGCGACATTAGCGAGAGGGGAAGCGCTAGATCATACCTTGATTTTTGGTCCTCCTGGTTTGGGTAAAACGACGCTCGCCATGATTGTCGCGGCAGAAATGGGCGTGAGTCTGAAACAAACAGCTGCTCCCGTGCTTGAAAAAGCAGGAGATTTAGCCGCATTATTGACGAATTTAGAGGCGCATGATGTATTGTTTATTGATGAAATTCATCGATTAAGTCCTGCTGTTGAAGAAATTTTGTATCCAGCGATGGAAGATTATCAGCTGGATTTGATGATTGGTGAAGGACCCGCAGCGCGTTCAATTAAAATTGATTTACCGCCTTTTACATTGATTGGCGCAACAACCAGAGCGGGGCTCTTAACATCGCCTCTGCGAGATCGATTTGGCATTGTTCAACGCTTGGTTTTTTATACTATTGAAGAGTTAACGCATATTGTAACGCGTTCTGCGCATGTGCTGAATTTGATTATCGAGCCTAAAGGAGCACAAGAGATTGCGAAGCGCTCGCGTGGTACACCGCGTATTGCAAACCGATTGTTGCGTCGAGTGCGTGATTTTGCTCAAGTTAAAAGTAATGGGATTATTTCAGAAGAGGTTGCGGCTCAAGCGTTAACAATGCTCAAAGTAGATAGTCAAGGCTTTGATTCTTTAGATAGACGATTTTTATTAACGTTAATTGAAAATTTTTCTGGTGGTCCTGTGGGATTAGACACGCTAGCGGCAGCGATTAGTGAAGAGCGTGGCACAATTGAAGATGTTCTAGAGCCTTATTTATTGCAACAAGGATTTATTATGCGTACGCCACGTGGACGCGTAGCAACCTCTGCGGCTTACTTGCATTTTGGCTTAACTGCCCCAACAGTAGTTGCTAATACAATGGATTTATTGGCGCTATGAAAAATGCTTTTGTAATGTCTGTGCGTGTATATTATGAAGATACAGATGCCGGTGGTGTTGTTTATCATGCCAATTATTTAAATTTCTTTGAGCGTGCCCGGACAGAGATGTTGCGCGAATTAGGATTTGAACAAAATCAATTGCGCGACGACTACGGCATTATTTTTGCTGTACGTGCTATGCAAATTGACTATTTACGTCCCGCAAGATTTAATGATTTACTGCATGTTAGTGCAACAATTGTAGAATTAAAAAAAGCCAGTTTAGTGTTTGAACAAACAATTAAAAATGGTGATGTGAACCTTTGTACTTGTCACTGTCGTGTTGCATGTATTGATGTAAGTAAAATGCAGCCGACAGCTATTCCCGATTTCTTATTGAAGCAATTTTTGATTATTAAACCATGAATACTGATTTATCTATTTTCCATTTAGTAACTGAAGCGAGTTTTGTGGTGCAATTTGTGATGCTGATTTTATTTGTAGCATCACTCGTATCATGGACTTTTATTTTTTCAAAACGTAAAGACCTTAATCGTGCGATTGAAATCACAGATGAATTTGAGGAACAATTTTGGTCTGGCGTTTCGTTGTCAGAATTGTATCGAAAATTAGCTGCAAAAGATTTTGAGCCTGAAGGTATTGAAAAGATCTTTTTAGCGGGATATAAAGAATTTTCTCGAATGCGCATTAGCGGTAACGTTGAGCCTGCTGTTCAAGTAGAAAGTGCGCAACGGGTTATGCGGATTGAATTATTGCGTGAACTTGATCGCCTTGATGAGCATTTGGCATTTTTAGCAACGGTCGGATCAACGAGTCCTTATGTCGGTTTATTTGGCACGGTTTGGGGGATTATGAATTCGTTTATGGCGCTAGGAAATGTGAAACAGGCTACATTAGCACAGGTTGCTCCGGGGATTGCTGAAGCCCTTATTGCAACAGCTATTGGTTTGTTTGCGGCTATTCCAGCGGTTGTTGCCTACAATCGATTTTCAACGCGTCTCGATCGTTTAACAGGTCGTTACGAATTGTTTGTTGAAGAATTTATTGTCCTTTTACAAAGACAGGCACATAGTAAATGAACGTAAGTAACAAAAAAGCGGGTCGTCGCCGTCCCATGGCTGAAATTAACGTCGTGCCATATATCGACGTCACGTTAGTATTGCTCATCATTTTTATGATTACAACGCCTATGTTACAGTCTGGTGTTGAAGTAGATTTGCCTAGGGCACAAGCTGCAATGGTTGAGCAAAAAGATGATACACCGCCGCTTGTGATTTCAATTCAACAAGGCGGTAATTATTTTATCAACAGCGGTAATGGTGAAGATGAAGCGATTTCAAAAGAAGCAATTTATCCGCGCGTAGAAATAATTTTAAAAAATAAACCTGAAACACAAGTCTTAATCAATGCAGATAAAAATGTTGATTACGGTACGGTGGTAACAACAATGGCAGATTTAAAACATGCCGGTGTGCCAAGTGTCAGTTTAATGACTAAAGATGAAAATTAACGGTTTCAATGCGTAATCAAAAATTTTCCAAGCCTTTTTTATGGGCACTAGCTTTTCATTTAACGCTTTTGGCGTTATTTGCGCTTAGCGCTATGTATAAACCAGCACCACCCGAACCAGAACCTGAGCCGGAAGTGATGCACGCGACGATGATTGATCAGCCACCGCCGCAAACAAAACCTGCTACGCCAGTGGAAACACAAAAAACACCTCCACCGGCACCGAAACCAGAACCTGTCGAAGAGCCTAAAAAAGTTGAGCCGCCTAAAGAAAATTTAGAAGAAAAACGTGCTGAGGCTCAAGCAGTCGCAAAAGCAAAACAAGTTGAAGCGGCAAAAGCTGAAGTAAAAAAAGCAGCTATGCGCGAAGCTGAAAAGATAAGCGTAGAAAAAGAGCAAAAGGCTCAAGAATCTAAACAACACGCTTTAGATGAAAAAGTAAAAGCGCAGAAAATAGCGGCAGAAAAAGCAGAAGCACAACGCGTAGAAGAGGCTAAAAAAGCTATTGAACGTGTGGAGTCAAAAAAAGCGGAAGATGCCAAAAAAGCAGAGCATGAAAAAGAAGCTGCAGAGGAGCGGTTAGCAGCAGAAAAAGCAGAAGCTAAAAAAGCCGCTGAAAAAGCTGAAGCCCAAAAAACAGAGCAAGAAGCTAAAAAAGTAGCTGAAACTGACGCGAAAAAAGAAGCAGCAAAAAAAGCAGAAGCCGAAAAATTAGCGGCAGAAAAAGCAGAGGCTAAAAAAGCGGAAATTGAAGCTAAAAAAGCAGCAGAAGCCGAAGCCAAAAAAGAAGCGGTGAAAAAAGCAGAAGCAGAGAAATTAGCTACTGAAAAGGCACAAGCAGCAAAAGCAGAAGCTGCTGCAAAACAAGCCGCAGACAAAGCGGCTAAAGATGCCGCAGCGAAAGCTGATGCTGATAGACTTGCTGCAGAAAAAGCACGCGCGGATGCACAAGCTAGGCAAGCAGCGGAACGTGTCGCAGCCGATAGAGCAAGGGAAGCGGCAGCAAAACAAGCCGCTGATGCGGCAAATGCGAGTGCAGCTAGTGCGCGAGCTGAAGCAAAAGATAAAGCGATGCAAGACATTAGAAATAAATTAAATCGTATTTGGGTGCGATCACCAGATAGCGCAAATAAAAAATGTACTTTTCGCGTAAAGTTAGCTTCTGATGGAACAGTATTAGACGTCGTCCTTAAAAACTCTAGTGGGGATGAAATGTTTGATACAGCTGCTGAAAATGCTGTCAATAATGCTTCACCCTTGCCTGTGCCACAAGATAGGGAATTATTTGCGAGTGAATTTAAAAGTTTCGATCTCGTGTTTGATCCTAGTAAGTCAAAAAATTAATGAATAAAAATAAGTAAAGTGAGAGGAAATAGTTACGTGAATTTATTTAAAAAACTCGTTTTAGCGAGTGCTATTGGATTGTGTTTTGCACCTTCAAGTTATGCTGAAATGTCTATTGAAATTACAGAAGGTGTTGAAAGCGCAACGCCCATTGCGATTGTGCCATTTGCCTCACAAGGTGCGCCACTTGATCTGAGTAGTATTGTAAGTTCTGATTTACAACGTAGCGGGTATTTCAATCCTTTAAACCCACAAAATATGCCTTCGCGTCCTAGTACAGCAGATGCAATTCATTTTGCTGACTGGAAAGGTCTTGGGCAAAATTACATTGTAATAGGGCGTATTCAACCTAATGGTGCTCAATTCAATATTGAATTTGAATTATTTGATGTTGCAAAAGGTGAGTCGTTACTTGGTTATCGTATGTCTTCCTCTGCAAATGATTTACGTAAGACGGCGCATCATATCAGTGATTTAATTTACGAGCGCTTGATGGGTAAAAAAGGCGTATTTAGCGGAAGAATTGCTTATATTACAAGCACTCGTCAAGGTGCCCAAAGTAATCATCAATTGATGGTTGCGGATGCTGACGGTGCGAATGCGAAAGCAATTGCAATTTCCCCTGAGCCTTTAATGTCACCGGCTTGGTCGCCAGATGCCGCCCGAATTGCGTATGTGTCTTTTGAGAAAAAAAGCGCGGCAATTTACACACAAACGCTTGCGACAGGTCAACGTGAAAGAGTCGCAGAGTTTCCCGGAATTAACGGTGCACCAGCTTGGTCGCCAGATGGTACGAAACTTGCTATCACCTTATCAAAAGATGGAAGTCCTGATATATATATTTTAGATTTAGGTTCACGTAATGTGACTAAATTAACAAAAAATCGCTCTATTGATACTGAGCCAACATGGTCGCCTGATGGTCGCAACATTGTATTTACATCGGATCGTGGTGGGAAGCCACAGTTGTATGTGGTTCCTACGCAAGGTGGAGAGGAAAGACGAATCACTTTTAGTGGTAGTTACAACGCGAGAGCGAGTTTTTCACCCGATGGAAAATATCTCACCATGGTACATGGGAACGGTGGTGATTACCGTATTGGTGTAATGGACGTGAATTCAAAATCGATTAGTGTTTTGACGTCAGGTCCGCTAGACGAATCACCCAGTTTTGCGCCTAACGGTAGTATGGTGCTTTATGCGTCACGAAAAGGAAGTACGGGTTATTTATCAGCGGTTTCTGTCGATGGTAAAATGCAACAAAAACTCGTTTTTGATAGTACTGAAGTGCGCGAACCGGCATGGTCGCCAAAATAAATAATTAACTTTTTAACCCTTAACTAATTGGAAATAACAATGAAATTAAATAACAAAATGGCGTTGCTCGCCCTTTTAAGTACATTAGCCTTAGCAGGTTGTAGTTCGGATGAAGAAAAAGATGCTAGTTTGACTGATGGAAGTTTAAATGGCGCTAATGGTATTGGTGACGCATCAACAAGTGGATTGAATGGTGGATCAAGCTTTGGTGGTTCAGGTCTAAATGGTGGTCGTTATGGCGCACATGGCGCGAATGGTTTGCCACCTGAATTTAGCGATCCAAATAACCCGTTATCAAAAAGAACCATTTACTTTATGCTTGATAGCAGTCAAGTACAGCAAGATTTTATTCCAGTGATTGCAGCGCACGCACGTTATTTGCTCGCTAATCCAAGTCAACATGTCGTGTTGGAAGGAAATGGCGATGAGCGTGGTTCACGTGAATATAACATTGGTTTAGGTGAGCAACGTGCAAAATCAATTGGTGCGATGCTAAAAGCACAGGGTGTTTCTGAGGCACAATTGAGCGTTGTCAGTTACGGTGAAGAAAAGCCAGTTGCGATGGGGCATGATGAATCATCTTGGGAACTTAATCGTCGCGTTGAGCTTGCGTACTAAATTATTATGAAAAAATTGTCTGCGCTTTTGTTATGGTCGTTGTCGAGTATGGCTTTTGCTGAGCTCGCTCCCGTTATAGATAACTCATCTTATCCAAGTGGTGCACCTGCTGTCATTCCAGTTCAAGCGAATACATCGGTCAATAATACTTATGAACTGATGACGCGATTAGATGAAGCGCAGAATGAAATTCAGCAATTAAATGGCAAAATTGAAGAACAGACGAATTTAATTGCTGAGTTAAAAAAGAAACAATCGATTATGTATTCAGATTTTGACGATCGTTTACAGCAAATGGAAACGAAAATGAATAGCAATAAATCGAATGTGGCAACCGAGTCGTCTACACCAAAAGAGAAAGAGCAGGAAGCTGAAGTGCCTGCACCTAAATCTGTTTCACCTGCTGTCACGCCTTCTTCGGGGCAAAGTACTGATGGGGATAAAAAACAGCAGTATACGCAAGCTTACGATGCATTCCGCAATGGTCAAACGCTGGAAGCTATTACGCAATTTAATGCATTACTCAGTAAAGATCCAAATAATCAATATGCAAATAATGCACAATATTGGTTGGGTGAAGCTTATCGAGTTAATAAAAATACAGATGCTGCTCGTAAGGCATTTAATTTGGTTATTGAAAAATATCCCAATAGTGCAAAAGTTCCAGATGCAATATTAAGGCTAGGTCTCATGGAGATGGAACAACGGAATACAGCAAAAGCAAAAGACTATTTCACGCGCGTGATTACGGATTTTCCTAATTCGCCATCCTCACAAATTGCAGCGAAAAAACTGCAACAGTTTACGGACGTGAAAAATTGATGCTCGAAACGTTGAGAATTAGTGAAATTTTTTATTCTCTGCAAGGTGAGTCAAGTAGAGTAGGTTTGCCAACTGTATTTATTCGCCTGACAGGGTGCCCGCTTCGATGTGTTTACTGTGATACCAGTTATGCATTTTCGGGTGGTGTAAAAATGTCGTTTGACGCGATTTTTACAGAAGTTAAAAAATATCAATGCAGAAACGTTTGTGTAACAGGTGGTGAGCCTTTAGCACAAAGTGAATGTATCAGTTTACTGGCGAAATTGGTTGATTTAGGCTACTGCGTTTCGCTGGAAACTAGTGGTGCGTTAGATGTGTCAAAAGTCGATTTTCGCGTGACAAAAGTGATGGATTTAAAAACACCATCTTCAGGTGAAATGGATAAAAATCGTTACGAAAATATAGCGTATTTATCCGCTCAAGATGAA
>Ga0208089_1000055_pt1 | contig 28883 bp, 29 predicted proteins | sample LakMenEpi29Jun12_FD_150744 | JGI IMG/M metagenome (GOLD analysis project Ga0208089, IMG submission 150744) | Freshwater microbial communities from Lake Mendota, WI - 29JUN2012 deep hole epilimnion (SPAdes) | ecosystem: Environmental > Aquatic > Freshwater > Lake > Epilimnion/Euphotic zone ... | reverse complement strand
AAATTATTTTGATTGAGTTTTTAAAGAGCTTTTTCGCTGCGTCTCTGCAGCTGATTCCGAGTATTATACCCACTTTTTTTTGTGCGTCAATAGTTTTTACTATTTATTTTCAACTTGTATTTCACTTGGTGCATTCTCAACTACTTTATCCGCCACCTTAACCAACCACCCTTCACGTTGATAACACCCTAAAACTGCTTTTGAAAACAAATCAATACGTACATATTTGCCATTTAACTCAGGTGGCAATTTCGCTGTTACTTTATGAAAACTGCTATTACTTTCTACGGTAAATACTGCTGGCTGGTCTTTAAAAGTCAAACGTATCGTCTGCGGATCTGTCCAATCTGAAAGCTTAAATGTAAACTCTGATTCTGGAGCAACTTCTATATTCTCTGGCTCTTGGTAAGTAGGCAAGCTAAATTCGCGTACCTGCGGTTTTTTACATATCTCCTCCACTTCACCAACGGAATAAGCCTGAACTTCTAAACTGGTTAATAATACTAAAGCAATACCTGTAAATTTCACCGCTTGCAATGTTTTCATAAGACTCACCATCTCCAAAAATATTAAATTTTAATTATTGTTTTTATTCATTCTTTAAATTTGACTCTATTTGATTTTTTTACTGCTCAATTACTTTACTGCTGGCAATTCTGACGCTGGTGTCGCAACTTCCATTGATTGCTCAGTTTTTTTCTGCAATAGTTTCGCTTGCTTGTTACCTTCGCCAAACAACGTACCTCCAACCATAAGACCAACGGTTGATATTGCTACAATTATAAAACGTGATGGCTGCTTCAAAAAAAATAATGGCCATTGTGGCTTATACATACCCAGTGCAAAGAAAATAGTGGTATATATAATTACATGAAATGCTGCATCTATCATTTACTTGTCGCTCCTTAAAAAATTATTATTTGTTCAAAATACTATTATAAATTAACTTAGTCATTTATTTAATAACCTACTTAAAAACAAAGGAACTAAATTATGCCCTCTTTTGACATTATTTCCGAATTTGATATACATGAAGCTAAAAATGCAGTCGACCAAGCTAACAAAGAAGTCACAACACGCTTCGATTTTAAAGGGACTGACTCAAATTTCGACATTAACGACACTACCATTGTCATGGAGTCACAATCAACCTTTCAACTACAACAAATGTTTAGCGTTTTATGCTCAAAACTCACTAAACGGGGCATAGATATCGCCTGCATGGAACTTGGAGACGCAAAAGGTAGCGGCAAACTCATGCGCCAGGAAGTTCAACTTAAACAGGGCATTGAATCTGTCTTGGCAAAAAAAATAGTGAAACTAATCAAAGACAACAAACTCAAAGTACAAACTGCAATTCAAGGTGAAAAACTCCGCGTCACAGGCAAAAACCGTGATGACTTGCAAGCAACCATTCAATTTTTGCGTGCCTCAAACCTAGAACAACCTCTACAATTTGACAACTTTCGAGACTAATTGACCCCAGCTCCAATATATAAAGAGCAATACTAGTAACCATCCAGCCACAAGCCATCCAATTACACCGTCATAATGACTGACTAAAAATGAATAGGGTGTGGTTGCATGCACGGTAAACATCGATTTACACATTCGGATTTGCCACACCCATCCTGTGTGGCAACCAATGCAAAGCGCCAAGTTCATTTCACCACGTGAACGCAGCAAGCCTAAAAAAATACCTACGACAAGTAAAGCAAAAAAAGCACTTACGTCTTGCATAGCAAAAACATTAAGGTAAGCCTGCTCAAGCAATCCAAAGCTCCCTTTTAAACTCAATGTTTCCTCTGAAACAGGCGCTTTACTGTCTAAAAAATGCAATCCGGCATAATAAACGGCGGTAATTAATACAGCACTCAATGCCGGTAAATATTTTTTTAAGCTACTGTATAACATACCTCGAAAAACCGACTCTTCAACCACCCCAATGAGTATTGCCAACCCAAAGGCAATCCCAATTTTTTTCAATACCCACGCAACCGACCATTCTTTTGTCATATCAATAGAATGAACATCCAGCATACACAGCATAAAAAAAACCGGCAATAAAACAAGTAAACTTAAGCAAATACCTTGAAAAAACTGCTTGAACATCTTCGTAAATTTAGTATATCCCAACATTTCTTTCGTTAAACCCAAATAACGTGAAACGGGAAAAATACTTAATATTAGAAATATCTGTGAACACCGAATGATGAGCTTTCGAAGTATTGACGGATCATTAAAGCTTAACGCAATCCAATACGCCATTAAACAAGCACTACTCGTGATAATCACTAATACCAACATCGGGATAAACATAAAAATAACAGTTTGACGCATTATCTAAAATCACCCCATAACATTTGCACTGTCGCAAGTGCCGCAAGTGATGCGGTTTCTGTACGCAAAACACGCGCACCTAATTTTACAGGCGTAAATCCAGCTAATTTCGCTGCTTCACGCTCGGCGATTGAAAAACCACCTTCAGGCCCCGTCAACAAGCTAACTTCGTCATTATCCGGTGTTAATTGTGCTAACGACGTTTGCGCATAAGGGTCTAAAAATATTCGCAAACCACTCGACTGCGCTGCAGTCCATGTTCCAAGAGTCGCTATTTCGTCAAACTCAGGCAAAATCGTTCGACCGCTTTGCTCTGCGGCGTGCTGTATAATTTTTTGCCAATGCTGCCAGCGTTGCGATTTTTTTTCATCTTTAAATTGCACAACACAACGCTCTGTTATCAATGGCGTAATTTTTGTCGCGCCCAACTCAACAGCTTTTTGCACCGAAAAATCCATGCGATCACCACGCGAAATACCCAAACCAATGTGTATTTTCAAATTCGATTCAACCGAGCGATCAATAAATTCTTGCAATTCAACGCGTACATTTTTTCGACTCACTTCAACGACGCGCCCTAAAAATTCGCCACCTTGACCGTTAAATAAAATAATTTGTGCATCGTTTTTTAAACGCAGAACGCTACGAGCGTAATGCGCATTATCGTCATCTAAATTGATTACTTCATTGATTCGCAATGTATCGTTTGCGTAAAGTCTTGAAATTCGCATATTACTCTTCAAAAATAGCGCTGTTCACATTGATCGCACCGTTAAAAACAGTTTTATCTTTAATGACACTAAAACGTGTGCCATTTAAATTTGCGCCTGTAAAATTAGCATGATCAAAACGTGCAGAGGTTAAATCAGCACCGCTCAAATCCGCATTCGTTAAATTTGCGTGACTCAAATCGACCCGTTTAAGTAACCCTTTATTCAAATTTGCATTCGTCAAATTCGCATACGATAAATTCGCGCTATTAAGCGTCACACGCATTAACCCCATCGGTTGATTTTTCATATCAACTCCCCAATTTGCATTGGCTAAGTTCGCATGATTTAAATTCGCTCGCTCCAAATTCGCTATAAAACGACTGCCTGACAAATTTGCACCCGATAAATCGGCATCCATCATACTTACACCAAAAATACTACTATTTGCTAAATTCGCACGAGCAAGGTGAATACGCGTCATCACCGTTAAATCTAAATTTAAATTCGATAAATCACTCTCATCTAAATTCACATCTCGCAAATCTGTGCCCCATAAATCGGCATGACGAAAATCGAGTTTTGATAAATCTAACCGTCGAAAATCTTTGCGACGCAAATCAGCAATATGGGCGCTATCAGCGTTCTTGAGTGATTGTTCAATATCACTTCGCGTTAGATCCGCCGCAAAGACATTAAATCCAAAAGCACACAACATCAAACCGACATTTATTTTTTTTATATTTTGCCATTTCATTTAATCATACTCCCAAATTTAAAATTTCATCCAACGCAAACGATTGGCATTTGATACCACCGTCACCGAAGACATCGCCATGGCTAAACCAGCAATCATCGGATTGAGTAATACCCCAAATAAGGGATAAAACAAACCCGCTGCCAAAGGAATGCTAATGGTGTTGTAAAAGAATGCGCCAAGTAAATTTTGTTTAATATTTACCAAAGTTGCACTTGATAACTTCATTGCTTCAGCGACTTTTAAAAGTGAACCCTGCAAAATAACAATATCCGCACTTTCAATAGCCACATCCGTTCCACCGCCAATTGCCATGCCAACATCCGCTTGCGCAAGCGCTGGCGCGTCATTAATACCATCACCCACCATACCCACACAATAACCAATACGCTGCAACTCACGGACAACAGCCGCTTTATACTCGGGCAACACCTGTGCTTTCACTTCGGTAATTCCCGCCTGTTTTGCAATCGCATTTGCTGTGATGTCGTTATCGCCCGTGACCATAATTAAGCGAACGCCTAATTTTTTTAATTCACGAACCGCTTCTGCGGAATCGGCTTTAATAGGGTCAGAAACAGAAATAATGCCCGCGATTTGACCATTCACCGCAAGTAGCATAGGCGTTTGCCCTAATTGCGACAATTCCTGCATAACTAAAATATAATCATCCACCGCAATTTGCCGCTCAAGCATGAGCGTTTTATTTCCAAATAATAATGCGTGTTCTTTACACAAACCACTGACGCCCCGCCCTGCAATAGCTTCAAATTGCTTAATACGTGTTAATTTCAAATCTTGTGCGTTTGCCGCCTCTAAAATACTGCCCGCAAGCGGATGCTCTGAACCAGATTCTAAACTTGCAGCCAGTTGCAGAATCGTCATTTCATCAAAGTCGCCAAAAGCAAGTACCTTTGCAACACTTGGCTTACCTTGTGTCACCGTGCCGGTTTTGTCTAAAATAATACAGTTTAATTTTCCTGCCGTTTGCAGTGCTTCACCTTTGCGAATCAAAATTCCAGATTGCGCCGCACGCCCTACTGCAACAATCACAGAAATTGGCGTCGCCAATCCTAATGCGCAAGGACACGCAATCACCAGCACCGTCATCGATGACACAAACGCATAACTCATCGCCCCTTCACCACCGAAAATCAGCCACAGCAAAAAAGTGGCTGCTGAAATTGAAACCACAACGGGAACAAAAATACTCGCAATTTGATCGGCTAAACGCGCAATTTTAGGTTTGCTATTTTGCGCTAAACGGACACTTTTAATAATTTGGGCAAGCGCGGTATCACGTCCAATACGTGTTGCGGTAAATAAGAAACTTCCCGTTTGATTCATCGTGCCACCTGCCACGTGTGCACCTACCGTTTTCTCAACCGGCATAGACTCGCCCGTTAACATCGATTCATCAACACTCGAATGCCCTTCAACTAATACGCCATCAACGGGAATTTTTTCACCCGGACGCACACGTAACGTGTCGCCCAGTCCAACGTCCTCAATAGCAATATCTATTTCAACACCGTCTCGCACTACGCGGGCGGTGCGTGGCTGCAACCCCAGTAGCTGACGAATCGCGCTTGAGGTTTTACCTCGCGCTTGCGTTTCCAGTGCGTTACCTAAATTAATAAACGCCAAAATAACGACAGCCGCTTCAAAATAAGCATGCTGAGATAACGCAGGAAACGCCATGTAATAATCAATCATCACGCAAGAGTAAAGCCACGCAGAGCCTGTACCTAAAGCAATCAAGGTATCCATATTATATTGACGCAGTCGAAATGACTGATAAGCGCCTGTGTAAAAATGCCCACCGCAATATCCCATGATCATTAACGTCAACACGGCAATGACTGTCCAAAAAAATTGACTGTGCGCCATACCCATCATTGGCAGCCAATCCAAATGCTCACCTATCATTAGAAATGCGCCAAAACCACCTGCTATTTTTGCTTTATACATAAGCGAATGATAACGCGCCAATTCTTGTGCTTCTTGCTCGCTTGGGTCTTCAAAGCCTTCCATCACCGCAGCATCAAACCCTGCTGCTTTAATTGATTTCTTCAGCGCATCAATATCGGGATTGCCTTTCACTATGGCAGAATGATCGGCAAAATTCACATTCACCGATTCCACCCCAGAAACAGAACCTAATGCTCCCTCAACTGCGCTAATACAGCCAGCGCAACGCATTCCTAAAATAGATAAACGCAATTCTTCCGAAGCATGAGAATTCGCAGTCATCGCCAGTTACTCAACGCCAAAACCAGCGGCAATAATCACCTCTTCCAACTCATCGACATCAATTTGATCTGCGTCAAAATCAACGCTAACGACATTTTCTTTAAAATTAGCGACCGCACTTTCAACACCCGCCAAAGCCGTTAGTTTTCCTACAACATTTGTTTCGCAACCGCCACATTTCATGCCTGTCACAGTTAAATTAATAGTTTGAATCATACGATTTTCCTTCATGATTTGAGTAAAATAAAAATAAATAACGATGGCATATCATTACCCTAGCCGCGCTCTATTGCAATCCTTTGAAACATAAATTCAAAGGTTAATAGTTATTTTCTCAGCGCCACACTATATAATCATCTCAATATTTCAAATAAACGAGGTGAAATTTATGGTGACGTTAGAAACACCCATTTGTGATTTTGGTAAACCAGCGATCGATTTTACGCTACTTGGTGTCGATGGTAAAAATTGGACTTTGCAAGATTGTATGGGCGAGAAAGGTCTGCTTGTGATGTTTATTTGTAACCATTGCCCGTATGTGAAAGCGGTTAAAGATCGCATCGTGCGTGATACCAATGAACTTAAAGCGCTTGGCATCAACAGCGTTGCCATTATGCCTAATGACGTAGTGAATTATCCTGACGATTCGTTTGAGAACATGAAAAAATTATCAGACGAGTTGCAGTTCAGTTTCCCGTATTTACTAGACGAAACACAAGAAGTGGCTAAGGCTTACGGTGCGATTTGCACGCCTGACTTTTTCGGGTATAACGCCAATTTTGAATTGCAATACCGTGGCCGTCTTGATTCAAGTCGCCGTGAAATCACCCCAGAAAACACTCCTCGTGATTTATTTGAAGCGATGAAATTAGTGGCGCAAACCGGTCACGGTCCAACAGAACAATTAAGCAGTATTGGCTGTTCTATTAAATGGAAAGAGGGAGAATAACGTATGACAATTTTGCGTATGGTAGATTTAGACCTTGCGGGAAAACGCGTTTTAATTCGAGAAGACTTAAATGTCCCTGTAAAAAATGGTAAAGTAGCCAGTGATATTCGTATTCAAGCAAGTTTACCCACCATTCAACATGCGCTAAATGCCGGCGCAGCAGTCATGCTGATGTCGCATATTGGCCGCCCTGTTGAAGGGGAATACAATCCAGAGTATTCACTGCAACCCGTTGCAGATCATTTGGCAACACTATTAAATAAACCGGTTCGATTAGAAAAAGACTGGCTGGAAGGCATTACTATTTCTGCCGGTGAAGTCGTCTTATGTGAAAACGTTCGCTTTAATATTGGTGAAGGAAAAGACAGTGACGAATTGGGTCAGAAAATGGCCGCGCTATGTGATATTTTTGTGATGGACGCATTTGGTACCGCCCATCGTGCACAAGCCTCCACGCACGCCATCGCCAAATTCGCACCTATTTCTTGCGCAGGTCCCTTGTTGACTGATGAATTGGATGCACTGGGACGCGCTTTAGAAACACCTGAAAAACCGGTTATCGCCATTGTGGGTGGTTCAAAAGTATCCAGTAAATTAATTGTCCTTCAAGCACTTTCTCAAAAAGTGAATCAATTGATTGTCGGTGGTGGCATTGCCAACACGTTTATTGCTGCGGCAGGATTTTCAGTTGGAAAATCGCTTTATGAACCCGATTTAATTGATGAAGCAAAGCAACTTATTGCTAACGCGAAAGCCGCTGGCTCAGACATTCCTATTCCAACGGATGTCGTCTGCGCAAAAGAATTTTCTGATACTGCAGAAGCGACTATTAAAGATGTTGCCGATATTCAAGCAGATGATTTAATTTTAGATATTGGCCCCGAAACCGCTGCACATTATGCAAGCATTTTGAAATCAGCCAAAACCATCGTCTGGAATGGCCCTGTCGGCGTTTTTGAAATAGACCAATTTGCACACGGCACACAAACACTAGCTTATGCCATTGCGGGTAGTGACGCTTTTTCAATCGCTGGCGGTGGCGATACACTTGCAGCCATTGATAAATATGGCATTAATGACCAAATATCGTACACCTCAACTGGAGGCGGTGCGTTTTTAGAATTTTTAGAAGGCAAAACTTTGCCTGCTGTCGCTATTTTAGACAGATAACTTTTTACACTTTAACTTTTTGGAACTATATAAAGATGGCTCGCGTAACGATTGAAGATTGTTTAGAAAACCTTGAAAACCGATTTAAATTGGTTTTACTTGCTAGCACCCGCGCAAGACAATTAAGTCATGGTGCAACTGAATTTGTCCCGCGCGGCAAAGATAAAGATACCGTTGTTGCGTTGCGTGAAATTGCAGCCGGTCATGTAACAGAAACGAATGTGAATGCACTGCATCGCGTAGGTGATATTCACGATCATCATCCACCAGTTAATCCTTTGTTTTAAGTTTACTTGTCCTTATGCCAAACTCACCTGCATTAAGAGAAAGCGTTCATCCACTTGAATCGGCGCATCTTGCTCGTTTAAATAGCATTTTAGAAAGCTACTTAGATCAGCAACAAGTGGCGCAGTGTATTCACGCTTATCGATTTGGTGCAGCTGCCCATGTAGGACAATTTCGTAAAAGTGGTGAGCCGTATATTTGCCACCCCATTGCCGTCGCCACCAGCCTTGCTGAAATGCACATGGATGCGGATGGCATTACAGCCGCAATTCTCCACGACGTGATTGAAGATACAGGCGTGAGTAAATCACAACTTGCGCTTGAATTTAATAACGAAGTAGCTGAACTCGTTGATGGCGTGACGAAACTGTCAAAAATTGACAACAAATCGCACGCCGAAACTCAAGGAGAAAACGTTAGAAAAATGTTTCTTGCGATGGCAAAAGATTTGCGCGTGATTATTGTAAAACTCGCTGATCGTTTGCATAACATGGAAACGTTAGGTGTGATGTTGCCGCCTAAAAAACGACGTATTGCACGCGAAACCCTAGATATTTATGCGCCAATTGCCAATCGCTTAGGCATGAATTCGATTCGTCATCGTTTAGAATCACTCAGTTTTGAAGCGATGTACCCTTATCGACATGCCGTATTAAGTAGCGCTATTAAAAAAGCGCGTGGTAATCGTCGAAAAATGATTGATACGATTGAAAATACGATTCGTGCACGCTTGCAAGAAGTCGATTTTCCCTGTGATGTGGCAGGCCGCGAAAAAAACATTTACAGCATCTATAAAAAAATGGTGCAAAAGAAAATCCCACTCGCTGACGTGTTTGACGTTTATGCGTTTCGGATTTACTGCGAAGATGTTGATGCTTGCTATCGCGTACTTGGCATCATGCACAATTTATACAAACCTATTCCAGGACGATTTAAAGATTACATCGCCCTGCCAAAAGAAAATGGCTACCAATCACTGCATTCTGTTTTAATTGGTCCTTATGCCGTCCCTATTGAAGTTCAAATTCGAACGCATGAAATGCACCGTATGTCAGAATCTGGCATTGCTGCACATTGGCTCTATAAGTCCGATCCTGATAAAACACGAAACTTCCAAGCCCTTGCCAATGATTGGCTAAAAGATTTACTGGAAATTCAAAAAAGTGCTGGCGATTCTTTAGAATTTATCGACAATCTCAAAGTCGATTTATTCCCGCAAGAAGTCTTTGTTTTCACGCCTAAAGGCGCCATTATTAAATTACCGCGTGGCTCAACGTTGGTTGACTTTGCTTATGCAGTGCATACCGATTTAGGAAATGCATGCGTGTCAGCGCGTATTGACAAACAACTCATTCCACTGCAAACACAGCTTGAAAGCGGCATGACGGTGGAAATTATCACCGCAGAGCACACTCGACCTAATCCCTTATGGCTCAATTATGTCGTCACGGCAAGAGCAAGAGCGGCTATTCGTAATCGTTTAAAACATATTGAAGGACAAGAAGCGCTTGGTTTAGGGCGACGTTTACTCGAGAATGAATTACTGGCGATGAATGTTCAGTTAAATGAGATTAGCCCAGAAAAAATTACTGCGCTACTCAAACTGATGGGATTGAAATCGTTTGAAAACTTGCTTGAAGATATCGGACTTGGCAATAAAATGCCCTTTTTGGTAGCAAAACAGTTGGTTCAAGATGATGTGAACACGCACGTCAAACTCAATGACAGTGTCACAACACAAAACCGGCCTTTGATGATTCAAGGCACAGAGGGCATGGTGGTGAAATTGGCAAAATGTTGCCGCCCTATTCCTGGTGATGCAATTATCGGTTTTTTCAACCCCGGCAAAGGCATTGTGGTGCATCAACATGATTGCCACAATCACGCATTGATTAAGAAAAAACAAAATAATTGGCTTGATGTTCAGTGGGGACATGACGCAACGGGCGATTTTGCAACCGAAATTCGAATTGAAATTTTAAATCAACGCGGTGCACTTGCCACCATTGCCGCCACTATTTCCGATTTAGATTCCAATATCGAAAACGTCACCGTTGTCGATCAAGATGCGCGTGTTTGCGTTGACTCCATTATTTTAACGGCACGAAATCGCGTTCACTTAGCGAGAATTATGCGTCGATTAAAAGAATTATCCATTGTACTTAAAATCACCCGCGTTAAAGGCTAAAAAGAGCATCTTTATGAAAAACTCCCTTATTTCAGCAGTTTCAATGCTTATTCTTATGCAAAGTTCGGTAACTATCGCGCAAGAACCCGAAAAAAATGCGTATATCATTGAAAAGTTCGATAACAATCATGATAACGTCGTTACGCAAGATGAATTTTTAGAATCTGCTGCTAAACGTTTTAAAACCATGGATATTGATAGCGATGGTGCTATTGAAAAAGAAGAATTTTTACAGCGTTACGCAGAACATTCTCACAAAACCACAAATGAATCACCGGTAAGTGTTGAACATCATGTTTTCGATAAAATGGATGAAGACCATGATGGTAAAATTACTGAAGATGAATACAATGAGTCACGTTTAAAATGGTTTACCGAAGCGGATAAAAACAACGATCAAAAAATTGAATTAGGGAAATAATTTCATAACTGATGTTACGCAGATTGAAATTGACATATATCACCCCTAATTTTAACATTGCGCTCTGTCAATTTTCACTTTCCAAAAAACGTAACACTCAATTCGATTGTTAACCCTATTCTCATTGCAATTCATTTGGGAACAGCAGTCTAAACGTTGTACCTACATCCACTTCGCTTTCGAGTAAAACATGGCCACCTGCATTATGAACAATGCCAACCACTGCCGATAAACCCAGCCCCGTGCCCTCGCCAACTTCTTTTGTTGTGTAAAATGGTTCAAATATGCGACTCGCTATGCTTGAATTCATGCCAGCACCTGTATCAGCAACGTTCACTTCAATATAAGATCCTTTTAGGTCGGCTTTACAACAAAAACAATGACTTTCAATATTCACTATCTCTGTACTGAGTGTAATTTTGCCTTTTTCATTCATAGCGTCCCGTGCATTGACATATAAATTGATCAGAATCTGATTAAAATTAGTTTCATCTAATTCAGGCAATGCAAGAGTTTGCTTCACTAAATGCGTTTCAAAAATCACCGTACTTGGCATCATGCCACGTATCATACTGAGATTTTCTTGTATTTTTTCGTTTAAATTTAATACCGGATTATGTATATTTCCATCATTATCGCGTCTACAGTAAAGCATCATTTTTTGAATTAAATCCGCTGCTTTTGAACAAGCCCTATTTATCTGCGCTGAATTAGACGTGATTTCAGCTTTAATGTCCTCTGCATCGCAATTTTCGCAAATTACCTCTTCAAGTGAAAACTTATTCAATTCGTTATAGCCAGAAATTGCCATCAAGAGATTATTGAAATCATGTGCAAGACCCGCTGTCAATCGCCCAATACTTTCCATTTTTTGTGCATGACTCGTTCGCTCAATATTTTTAGTCGTGGTAATATCGGTGATATATCCATGCCACATAATATTTCCATCTTTACATCTTTCAGGCGTTGATTGCCCAAACAAATATCGTATTCCTTTTTCGGGTAATATTATTCTGAATTCATAGTTCCACACTTGCATGGTTTGTGCAGATCGCTCCATCGAATCACAAAAATTTTTACCGTCATCGGGATGGATAAATTCAAACATTTTCCTCGCATCGTCATAAATATCTTGGGGACTCAAGCCGTAAATCTCTTTAACCCCGTTACTAATATAGGGAAACTCATAACGACCCTCATCGAGCATTTGAAATTGAAATAACATGCCAGGTATATTTTCAGACAACTTTAACAATAATTCATGACCTTTTTTGCGCCCTTCTATTTCCAAATTTAATTTTTGATTAATATCATCTAGCTCTTCATGACTGTGCAACTGCAAAAGCATGGCTAATCGAGGCGCTAAATAGTACACCGTGCCTACTGAAATAAGCGCGGTTAGACCTTTAAATTCAGCATCTATCCAATAAAAGGGCTGCCAAAACGTCACAATCCCCATTAAATGTGTGATACCACAAGCCAAAATAAATGCCGAAAATAGCCACAATAATGGACTCCATACTAATGTTTTATGTGTTTTTGCAAAAAGCATTAAACTCATACCGATGTAGGTATAGGCCATAAAGATCAAGCCATCACTAACCACATAAAGTGTCAGTAAATCCCACGACCACCTAATACAAAACCCATGTGGCATAAAATCATTTTGAAAATCACTTATCACTTCAGTTTACTCCACAAAGATTTGGTACATTTAAGCTTAAAACCCAAAAAAGTTGACAAAAAACATCAGTTATTTAAGTGCATTTTTTGATATCAAAATGACCATTAACGCATATCATCAAGTATTGAGTGCGATTTCAATCATCTCGCGCAATTGTTGCTGTGTAAAAGGCTTTTGCAAAATTCCTTTTGAGCCTAGCTTTTCAATGGAATCAAAACCATCAGTAACCAATCGTCGACCACCAGACATTGCAATGATTGGCAGTTTAGCATTGGTCGCAAGCAACTCTTTAATGACTTCATAGCCATCTTTATTTGGCATGATAATATCCGTAATCACCAAGTCTGGATGAATTTGTTGAAATTGCTCAACACCGTCCACACCATCCCGTGCTATAAATACGTCATGACCATCACGCATCAACATTTTTTTCATTAACTCTCGCATTAGCTCTTCATCATCAATGACTAATATTTTTGTCATAATTAAATGCCTTTTATAAAAATGAGAAACAACCATTAAGAATACTTAAAAAATCTTCGTGTGATTGCCTAAATTTCTCTTTTAAAAATAATTCTTAGGATGTTTATCAAAATCGGTTGAGCCAAGCAATTCATATTCTTCCTTGTCGCTAAAAAAGAAGGCTATCAACGAGAACGGGAAAGTACCTTTATCTATTATTTAAGAATCTCTTTTACGCACCTGTCGAAATAATTCATCTGATTTCTGTCATAGGTAATTATTCTCAAAGTCAGCCCAAAATGTTTTACAGATAGTAATAAGCAGTTAAAAGTTAAGGTCAATTATTGAAAACTGCATTGTCGTTTAGTCGATTTTTTTCAGACAGACAGACAGACAGACAGACAGACAGACAGACAAAATTATGCTAAATGCTGCTTTAATTGCTATTGATAAAACGGCAATTTTAGTATCAACTAGCGGCAAAGGATGCCACACAAACCAATACACAAGACAAAAATAACAATCACCTATTAAGTGTCAACACTATTATGTAATCCATGAAATCTGCATGAATGAAATTTAATTAAATATCTGATAAAATTGAAAAATTAAAATAATATCAACAGAAAAACCTTCATAATTACTCATGTTTTAATGGCTTTGCAACCTTAAACACGACTATTTTTGATTATTTTTGCTATTTTAGCGAAGGGGAAATATTGTAAAATTTCAAACAATTAAAAATTGAAAATTCGATTTTCTCAAAACATATTAGTCAACTAAAATCGGAAATAAAAGGACGCAAAATGCATACTCACTCAACAAATCATATCCTTTTTACCCTTTAGTTTCGTAATTTTGATACATATAAATTGTACCAAAGGAAAATAGACTCATGTCAGGCGAAAATAAAAATAAAAGAAATTACACTCAAGAAAGCCAGGAAAAATTAATTGAGAGTATTTCAAAAAATATTTCAAAATGGCGAAAACGTAACGAGTTGACGCAAGCACAGTTGGCTGAAAAATTGAATGTTGAAACCGAAACAATATCTAGGCTTGAACGAGGCAAACATCTCCCGTCGTTAATCACACTCCATAAAATAGCAGATCAATTTTCAATTTCTATTGCAGAATTACTTGTTGACCCTACTCTGGTTTTTGAAAGTGATATAATTATTATTGCTAGGATGTTGTCTGAACTATCCTTAGAGGACAGGGAATTTGTTTTTAAATTATTCGAACAGATATGTACTTACCAAAAAACACGTAAAATAATTTGATTAAATTTTATTTATTTTTGAATCAAAATTAAATAAGGAAAACTATGACACTTGATATGAGATTTACAGATGAACAAATCGATTCAATTTGCCTGCAAGGCGTTGATTATAGCTGTGCTTGCCCAAGCCAATTGAGCAATGAAATTAAAAATATACGATCGCTATTTCAATATCAAAATGAATGTTTACTTGATGATAATGCTATTCTTAAAGCAAAATCACATCAAATGCTAAAAGAAGCGACACGAATAGCCCATTCAGTATTAGAGATATGTCTAAAAGATATATTAATAAACGAAGAATGGGATATGGATACGTTAACCATGCCCACTCACTTACGCAAAAAATTAGAATCAAACACGTCATTCATAAAATAATTCAACTGAATTCCAATCATTTCATCTAATACCCAGAAAACGTGCAATATGAGCGATGAAGATGTTGCGCGTTAAATTATCTCTAAACCAAGCCAAATCCACACAATGTGTAACCAAGCATTTTTTAAGTGAGATTTTTTAGTGTGATTAAGGATTTAAGCTAATTTCGTAATTTTCAATACGTTTAATCCCCCTATTCTCACCCTATGTTCTAAAACATATTACAAAGTGTTTATCATTTCAATCCACTCCATATGTAATTCGAAAAAACGAATTAAATATCAAACTCACGATTCACTAAAACATATAGTCAAATAAATTAAAATACCCATGATTTATATTCTCGTGAATAAATAGCATTAAGATCAATAAATAATCGATTAAAGCCATCAATCCTCTGCGCTTAGGCCGAAAACAAAAAAGTGATATAACGGCATTTAATGCCGAACAAACACGCTTTATAACGAGCCAAATAAACATCAACACATCGCATAATCACTTCACAACGCACTTAATTATTGATAAAATATACCATATAAATCAATAATTTATATTTAAACTATTCTAATTATCGATTGTAAATACCGATAAAAACCTCATTAAAATTGACATGACGACCAAAAGTATAACTGATAAAATAATTGAAATTCGAAAGTACAAAAAACTCAGCCAAAAAGATTTTGCTTGTAAAACAATGATTTCGCCAAGCACGTTGTCTGAAGTAGAAAGCAAAAAAATAAATCCCTCAAGTGCATTGCTTGTCGGAATTGCAAATGCGTTCGATGATATCAATATTGAGTGGTTACTAACGGGAAATGGTGAAATGTTTAAATCAGAGGAATCCGAATCAGCACGCATGAAAATTATTGATTTAATTGAATCATTATCTGAGGAAAGACAAAAGGAAATACTCAGTAGTATTATAGAAAAACGCCGCATTTACGATATTGAAGATTTTATGGCTCAATTGATGCAACGTGATATCCTGTAATCAAATGCAAATGACAATGCGTTAGAGCAATAAGTCAGTTACACCTAAATTACGATACCTAAAATCACCTTAATATTTTAAATTCCTTTACTTTAGTCATTTTAATAATAATATCGCCCGCAGATGTTTAAATACCTACAAACAACTCATTCGTATTTTGCAATGTGATTGATTAGACGTAAATCCTACCCTCGCCAAGTTATCAATTCGACAATTCATCTTCATAACATTGCACAAAGCAAAAGCAATTTGCTATGCTAGGCAACCTATGAAACGCAAACTTGACGGCCCCTCTATTTTTCATGACACAATTCAAAGCGTCTTTACTTCTTTATTTATTTTTCACACTCAATGCACAAGCCGAAACATTAGAAGAAGCGTGGGGAGTCGCCTTAAATAGCAATCATCAAATCAAAACTGCTGAGGCGAATACGCAAGTATTTCAAGAAAATTTATTAGCTGCGCAAGGTCAAATGTTGCCTCAGCTGAATTTGCGCAGTGGTTATACACAATATAATGAATCACCCAGTGCGAAAACAACTATTGAAGGGCAAACGGTGAACTTTACCACCCAGCAAGCTAGCAGCGTCAATGCACAAGCAATGGCGAGTATTCCACTTTTCAGCAGTGGAAAAATCACGCATAATATTCAAGCCGCACAAGCTAATCTATCCGCTACCCAAGCAAATGAAACGGTCACTGAACTCGATTTGAAAATGTTGATTGCTGATGCCTATATCGCCGTTTTACGCGAAGAAAGTTTGCTTGAAGTTGTGCAACAGCATTTAGCGAGTTTGACAGCTCACGCTCACGACGTTCAAAATCAATTTGAGCAAGGAATCGTCGCGCGTAATGATATATTAGCGGCCAATGTTGAAGTCCTCAATGCAAAGCAAGCCGTTACTTATACTGCCACGCAACTCGATAACGCTAAGGCGCGATACAATCAATTGCTCACACGCCCCCTCACACAACCTGTCCAATTAGCGAAGCAATTCCCTCCTCTCCCAAAAGAAAGCCTCGAAACACTCACGGCAAATGCACTCAAAAATCGCCCTGAATTACTCGTCATAACACAGCAAATTGATTCCCTTCAAGCACAAAAAGAGAGTGTTAAAGCGGATTTACTGCCTCAAGTCAGTGCTAATGGAGGCTATAACTATCAGCAAAATCGCTATCAAGCCCATGAAGGACTTTGGGTCGCCAATGTAGGCGTGGAATGGCGAGCCTTTGACGGCACTACATCACATAAAAGTGATTCGCTAACTCGTCAAGCCTTAGCACTGCAAGAACAAAAAGAAACGCTACAAGAGCAAATTCAACTTCAAATTCGCCAAGCATGGCTTGAAAGTCAAGAAACACAACAGCGCATCATCGTCGCAGAGCAGGCTATCTCGCAAGCCAATGAAAATAGCAAAGTCATGAATGATCGCTATCAACAAGGTTTAGCCACGCACACTGATGTCATTCATGCAGAAGATTTACGCACCACAAGCAATCAGAACTGGCATCAGGCCACTTATGATTTAGCGTTAGCAACATTGCACTTGCAACGCGCACTTGGCAATTTATAACGACTCACGATTAAAATAACAGACATAAAAAAAGCCGCTACTTCTTTCGAAGTAGCGGCTTTTTTAACAGCTCAAAGACTTAAACTAATGTTACGTCTTCAGCTTGTGGTCCTTTTTGACCTTGAGTCACTGTGAATTGGACTTTTTGTCCTTCATCAAGTGATTTGAAGCCTGAACCATTGATATTACGGAAGTGAACGAATACATCTGGACCACTTTCTTGTTGAATAAAACCGAAACCTTTTTCAGCGTTAAACCACTTAACTGTACCTGTTGCCATTTTTGTAGCCTTTTTTAAAATTTTTTGATGATAAGCCTTTTCAGGCGGTGGCGCTGTGAAATTTACGATTACTTCATGGATTAACAGGACGAGCAGTAAAACTAAAACTTCGTAGAGATAAGCATAACGGTAAATCAATTTCGAGCTGAGTTAATTCTATAGAGCCACCTAAGTAAAGTCAACGATTTCATTACTCCCAGCAATACTGTGTATTTGGAGTCGCCCCTTTTGCTACCTTAACACCAGTAGAATTAAGAGTTAAGACCCCGCACTCATCCGCATCTTGTGGCGGAACGGGCGTTGCTGTTAGCGTATATGTCGTTTTATCTGCCACAACACTTAATAAATAGGTTTTCGTTGCACTGCTATTTGAGGGAACTTGATTAGCAAAAATTGCTGTTGCACCCGCACCTAACGTCGCATTTGTATATTCATTATTGTTTTCAAGTCGCCATTGCTCCATTGCACTTGCCAAACTCAATAGGGTAGCTTGCGCTTCGGCGCGTTTGGCTTTTTGAATATATTGCACATAATGCGGGTATGCGATGCTGCTTAGAATACCAACAATCGTCAAGGCAATAAGCAATTCAACGAATGTAAAACCTTGTTGCTTAACTTTCATATAGACTCCAAAAACGGATTTAATTTGTTAATGGGGTGGGATTTGCATCACTTAATAATTCTGCAACACGCATTCCCGTATCAAATGAATCATCATAATAAAAACGTAATTCTGAAATATGGCGTAGCCTCATACGTTTAGCCAACGAATGACGTATGACCGGTGACATATCATTGAGCAGACGTGTACTGGCTTTTTTGCCAGCCTCATCTGAATTCAACACGGTAATATAGACTTTAGCCACCGCCAAATCTTTTGTTACTATCACCTCGTTTATGGTCACAAATCCCAAACGGGAATCGTCAATCTCGCGTTGCAAGATTAACGATAACTCCTTTTGCATTTGTGAAGACACGCGAGCGTGACGACCAAATTCTCTCGCCATGCTTACAGTTCCCGTTTAACTTCAATACGTTCAAATACTTCGATTTGATCGCCAGCGCGAACATCGTTGTAATTTTTCACGCCAATACCGCATTCCATGCCCATTTTGACTTCAGCAATATCGTCTTTAAAGCGACGTAGCGACTCTAATTGACCTTCATAAATCACCACGTTTTCACGTAATACGCGAATTGGCAAGTTACGTTTCACAAATCCATCAATGACCATACAACCCGCAATCGCACCCAATTTAGGTGATTTGAAGACTTCACGCACTTGCGCTAGACCCACAATTTGCTCTTTAATTTCAGGAGCAAGCATACCGCTAATGGATTTTTTGACTTCATCAATGGCTTCATAAATAATGCTGTAGTAATGCAAATCAACGCCGCGCTCTTCAATCATGCGACGCGATGTCGCGTCCGCACGCACGTTAAAGCCCATCAAAATCGCACCTGAAGCAAGCGCTAAGTTCACGTCGCCTTCGTTAATGCCCCCCACGCCACCGTAAACGACTTTTACTTCCACTTCATCATTTGATAAGTCAATCAATGAACTGCGTAGCGCTTCTAAACTACCTTGTACGTCTGTTTTCAGTACTAAGTTAACAGAAGCCAATTCGCCTGACGTCATTTTTGAGAAGACTTCATCGAGTTTTGACGCTTGTTGCGCAGCGTGACGAGTAAAGCGTTTTCTGTCTTCACGATGTTTTGCGAGTTCTTTAGCAATACGCTCGTTTTGAACCACCAAAAATTCATCACCCGCATTAGGCGTGCTGGATAAACCTAAAATTTCAACAGGCTCACATGGCCCCGCTGTTTTAATGGCTTTGCCGTTTTCATTGAACATTGCTCGAACGCGACCATATTCATGACCACAAAGCACCATTTGACCATTTTCAAGTGTGCCACGTTGAACAAGAATAGTGGCAACAGCACCACGACCCCGGTCAAGACGAGATTCAATCACAATACCCGATGCCGCACCATCAATAGGTGCTTTCAATTCTAAAATTTCTGTCTGAACAATCAATGATTCAATTAAATCATCAACCCCTTGACCCGTTTTCGCTGAAATTTTCAAAAATTGAACATCACCGCCCCACTCTTCTGCGAGCACATCAATAACCGATAATTCTTGCATGACTTTATCAGGATTCGCACCGGGCTTATCCATTTTATTCATGGCAATAATAATAGGCACTTTTGCCGCTCTTGCATGCTCAACCGCTTCTTTCGTTTGTGGCATCACACCATCATCAGCAGCAACAACAATGATGACAACGTCCGTCACATCAGCACCACGCGCACGCATAGCCGTAAAGGCAGCATGTCCTGGTGTATCTAAGAATGTCACAGAGCCGTGATCGGTTTTTACTTGATAGGCACCGATATGCTGCGTAATACCACCAGCTTCGCCAGCGGCAACACGTGTTTTACGAATATAATCGAGTAGTGACGTTTTACCATGATCAACGTGACCCATAATGGTCACAATTGGCGCACGGGGTAATTCGGGATGATTATCTTCCTCAGTCACTTCCGCTAGCATTTCTTTTTCGAAGTCGTCATCACTTTGCATCACGGCAACGTGCCCCATGTCTTCTACCAAAATTGCAGCCGTATCTTGATCGATACTTTGATTGATTGTCGCCATGATGCCAAGTTTCATTAAGTGTTTAATCACTAATGCGGCTTTCACGCTCATTTTATTCGCCAAATCTGAAACGATAATCATTTCAGGAATGGTCACTTCTTTGATAATTGGCGCACTTGGCATTTCAAATTGATGTTTGCCATCATTTTGAATAATGCGTTGAGGTTGTTGTTTTGCACCTTTTTTCTTGTTTCCGCCCGAATTATTGCGTTTAGCATCTTTACCCGATGAATAATTTCCACTATCAGCGGTTTTTGCGGGACGACGAGTACGGTTGTTGGTTGCCTCTTGCGGTTTTGCAGCAACTGCAACAGGCGCTTGTGGCTTATTTCCATTTTGCTGAGGTGGGCGTACTTGTTGATTTTGCGCAGGTTTCGCCCCATTCTGTGCTGGACGTGCCGCTTGCGGATTGGCCGCATTTTTTTGTTTTGCTGCAGCCTGTTGACGTACTTTTTCTGCCGTACGTTTCACAGAATCCTCTAAACGCTGTTCTTTTTCTAACTGACTTTTGCGAAGCTCATCCGTTTCTTTTGTACGAATCAATTTATCTTGTTTAATATTTTTATCATCTTTAATTGCCACGGCAAATTTTGCTTCCAAAACAACTTCAGGCTCTAACTCAAAATCGATTGTATCCATAATCACCGCTTTCTTAACTTTTGGCATCACCATTGTCGCATCTTGTTTTGCTAATGAATCATTCGATTTCTCTGCTTCATCATGCGCTACTGTTTGCGCTTCGTGAGTTGAACTCACGGCTTCATGGGTACTTGTTTGTTCAACTTGTGTATCTGCACTTATCACTAAATTTTCGCTACTGGTTAAAGAATCCGCTACAGGCGCTTGCGTCTGCATGACTGATTCATTGTGGGCAGTGACAGGAGCTACTTCATCATTTTGTTCCAATCCAACATCTTTGGGCTCTGTACGTTTGATATATGTTTTTTGTTTACGTACTTCAACACTAATTGTTTTTGTCGCACTACCCGGTACACTTGTTTGTTTAAGTTCACTAACTTTACGACGTTTTAATACGACACGACTAGGGGAATTTTCACCCTCAGATGTCGCCTTTCCATGACGGTGGCGCAAGTGTGCTAAAAGTTGTGATTTCTCATCTTCACTAATTTCATCCTCAGCGCTAGACGCATTGATACCTGCTTCTTTTAACTGGACTAATAAACGATCTAACGGAATTTTGATTATTTCAGCTAATTGGCGTACTGTTTTCTTACTCATATTCTTGTCTCCTCGTTACGTGCTTGCTGATTCAGCAAACCAAGGCTCACGTGCCTTCATGATTAACTTCGCAGCACGGTCTTCATCAACCCCTGTAAACTTCAATAAATCATCTACAGATTGCTCAGCTAAATCATTCATAGTCACAATTCCTTGACTCGCCAGTTCGTATGCCAATTCACTATCCACACCTTCCATTGTCAGCAATGAATCATCTGGTTGTGCGATTTCAATACTTTCCTCGGCAGCAATAGCACTAATTAATAGGGCATCTTTCGCACGACTGCGCAGTTCATCAACTAATTGCGCATCAAAACCCTCTATTTCAAGTAATTCATTCGCAGGCACATACGCAATTTCTTCAACGGTATTAAAACCAACCTCGACTAAAATCGCCGCTGTTTCAGCATCAATATCTAATTGATCTATAAACAATTGCATTATTTTATTCGCTTCAGCTTCACTATTTTCTTCCGCTTTTGATGCATCAATGACATTAAGCTCCCAGCCAGTCAACTGACTCGCTAAACGAACATTTTGACCACTACGACCAATTGCTTGTGATAAATTAGCAGAAGCCACCGCTAAATCCATACTATGCTTATCTTCATCAACAACAATCGATTGAATTTCAGCAGGCGACATAGCGTTAATCACAAATTGCGCTTCACTTGGGTGCCAAATAATAATATCAACGCGCTCGCCAGCGAGTTCGTTTGTTACAGACTGTACTCGCGAACCACGCATACCAACACATGCACCAACGGCATCTAAACGTGGATCATTACTTTTTACAGCAAGTTTTGCACGCGATCCAGGATCACGCGCAGCGCAAATAATACTAATCGTACCTTCTGCAATTTCGGGCACTTCTAAGCGAAAAAGCGCGGTGAGTAATTCAGGCGCTGTGCGACTAACAAATAATTGCGGCCCACGACTCTCAAGACGGACTTCTTTTAAATAACCACGTATACGATCACCAAGCCGCATTGACTCACGTGGAATCATATCTTCCTTTGCGATATAAGCTTCAATGTGACCACCTAAATCAATATACACACTGCCTCTTTCAATCCGTTTTACAACACCCGTAATCAATTCACCCACACGCGAGCGATAAGCTTCAACAATTTTGTTGCGCTCAGCATCACGCACTCTTTGAATAATCACTTGTTTTGCTGTTTGAGCCGCAATACGGCCAAAATCGACCGACTCAATTTCTTCATAAATAACATCGCCAATACTGACATTGTCATTATCAAATTGTGCAACTTCCAACAAAATCTGACTTGTAGGAAACTCAACATCACGCGGCAAATCTGCATTAGGCGCAACAACGTCCCAACAACGGTGCGTTAAATAATCGCCTGTTTTGCGATCAATACTGACACGTGCTTTAATATTTCCGCCATAGCGTCTAATTGTTGCAGCTTCTAATGCGGACTCGATAGCTTGAAATACTATTTCTTTTTCGATTTCTTTTTCATTAGCAAAAGCATCCACTACTAATAAAATTTCTTTATTTGCCACTACGTCCTCCTTTATTGAGTAGATAATTCGGAACTAAACGCGCTTTGCTCATTGCGGCAAAGGGTATATCAAATGATTGTTCATTTTCTTCTAATGTAATCACGTCATTTTCAACGTGCACAATTTTACCTGTAATTTTACGTCGACCGCCGACCGCAGCAAAAAGATGCACCATCACCGTACTGCCTAAAAATTGACTAAATTGACGAACTTTAAAGAAAGGGCGATCCTCACCAGGTGACGACACTTCTAAATGGTAATTATCAATAATTGGATCTTCAACGTCTAAAACGCCACTGACTTGGTGACTGACCTTTGTGCAGTCATCCACTAAAATACCATTTTCATGGTCGATATATATGCGTAACAGTCCGTGCTTTGGATGCGGATTGTATTCCACCCCAACACAGTCATAACCTAAACCTTCAACCACAGGTTCAATTAACGCAAGCAGATGTTCTGGCGCCTGCTTCATGATGTCCTCGCTTGATTTTACTCAAAAAAAAAGAGCCTGCGGCTCCTTCCAATAATAACTGTCATCCATGGGCTAAAAATCTATTAACCCTGTTCTGGCATGCAGAAAACAAAAAACCCCTAAATGGGGCTTTGAAAAATCTGGTTGCGGGGGCAGGATTTGAACCTACGACCTTCGGGTTATGAGCCCGACGAGCTACCAAGCTGCTCCACCCCGCGATTGATGTACACATTATAAAGTCTTATGGGGCATTTACACAATCTATTTTTACAAAAAAGCCTTATTTTCGTTGCTTTTCATTTACATTTATAGCCTATGTTAGCGAACCACCTATCCTTGAGGCATCACGCCAAACTTTATCTTCTGTATTCTTTTACGCGCTCAACGCGCCAAAATTCAAGCAGAACACGTAAAATCCCAACGTACTAGAACGTAAATTGGGATCTTTTCGTCAGTTTGGCGCAAAAAGTTTACGCAATAATCGACAAGCCACCCATATAGGGTAATAAAACCTCTGGAATATGAATACGCCCTTGCGCGTCTTGATAATTCTCCATCACAGCAATTAAAGTACGCCCTGCCGCAAGACCTGAACCATTGAGCGTATGGACTAACTCAGGTTTGCCCGTTTGCGGATTACGCCACCGTGCTTGCAAACGTCTCGCTTGAAAATCTCTAAAATTGCTGCACGATGAAATTTCACGATACGCATTCTGCCCAGGCAACCAGACTTCTAGGTCATACGTTTTACTTGACGAAAATCCCGTATCGCCGGCGCATAGCAACATTTTACGGTACGGTAATTTTAACTTTTGCAGAATCATTTCAGCGTGAAATGTTAATTCTTCATGCGCTTTCGCTGAATCTTCAGGCTTTGTAATTTGAACGATTTCCACTTTTTCAAATTGATGCTGACGAATCATGCCGCGCACATCGCGCCCATAAGCGCCCGCTTCACTTCGAAAACACGGACTGTGACAGACAAATTTTAATGGTAAATTTTTCTCTTCCAAAATGACATCACGAACAATATTGGTGACAGGCACTTCCGCAGTTGGAATCAAATATAACGCTGGATTCTCACTCGCTTTAAATAAATCTGCTTCGAATTTAGGTAATTGCCCCGTGCCGCGTAAACTCTCTGCGTTAACTAAATAAGGCACATAGGTTTCTTGATAACCATTTTCACCGCTGTGCGTATCAAGCATAAATTGAATCAACGCACGCTGTAAACGCGCCAATTTTCCGTTTAACACCACAAAACGTGAACCAGTAATCTTTGCACCTAATTCAAAATCCAATAAATCACGTGCCGTTCCCAAATCCACATGATCTTTCACTTCAAAATCAAATTGAGGGACATCACCCCAGCGACTCACTTCAACGTTATCGTTTTCATCTTTGCCTTCGGGAACAGATAAATCAAGTAAATTGGGAATGCCCGCCATTAACGCGTCCATGTCGCTTTGAATCGCGCTCAATTCAGTTTCGGCCGCTTTTAATTCTTCGCCTAAATTAGCCACTTGATCGAGCAATCCCTGCACATCTTCACCTTTAGCTTTGGCTTGACCAATAGCTTTTGAACTTGAGTTACGCGCATTTTGTAATTCTTGGGTTTTTGTTTGAACCACTTTACGACGTGCTTCAAGTTCGCTGTAACTTTGCGGATTAAAGGCAAAATTACGTTTTTTTAATTGTGTCGTAACAAAGTCCAACTCATTTCTAAATAAATGCGGGTCTAACATACCAAAAAACACCTTATGAAAATTAAAAAATAAAAAACACTTTTGTCGTTTACGCCCTGTTACTAGCTATTAAAATTGTTTGCCGAGCAGTAACCCTAGCCCAATTGAACCGCTACACAAGACACTATTTCCAACAAACAGTGTGAGCATAAAATACATTTGCTTATCAAACGCAAAACCATGCTCAATTAAGAATAAAATTAAATATAAACCTGAAAACGTTAAATACACACCAATAAGCAAAATCAACAACGTAGCACGCTGTTCAATAGGTAATGCAATTTTCTGAAGTAAAAATGCCGCCACTATTCCTATAAGCATTGCGCCAATGAGATTAATCACTATCATGCCGAACGGAATAACACTATTAGGCAAATGTAAAACGCCATTGCTATACCAAAATAATCCGCGTCCACACAGCAATCCGACCCACACAGCAACTAAACAACTGCTAACACTTATCAAAATATTCAATACCGCTTTGCTTAACTGCCCTTGTTCAAGCAAATAAAACGTTTCAAGCGAAAATGTAGAAAACGTTGTGAACGCACCAATAAATCCCACCAAAATAGCGGCTCGATAATCTAGTGCAATCGTCACTCGCTGCAGAACCAATGTTTCGCTAAGCAATCCAATCAAAAAGGACCCGATAACATTCACCAGCAACGTGCCGTAAGGGAATCCACGTCCAATCCATTGATACAGTCCTGTCGACACTAAAAAACGCATCACAGCACCAAACGCACCGCCAATAGCAATGACAATTAACTGATTCATTGGTTCGTTAGCATTTCATTAAATGTTGACGGTAATAACGCAATTCCTCAATCGATTCGATAATATCATCGAGTGCTTGATGCGACGATTCTTTACTAAAGCCTGCTTTAATCTCAGGTGCCCAGCGTTCAGCGAGTTCTTTTAGTGTCGAGACATCAATACTGCGGTAATGAAAAAATTCATCCAATTTTGGCATATAACGCACTAAAAAACGTCTATCTTGCCCAACACTATTACCACAAATAGGCGATACTCCCACATCAAGCCAGTGTGATAAAAAATCGACTGTCGCTTTTTCTGCGTCTTGCGTGCTAACTGTTGACTGCCTAACCCGTTCAATTAAACCCGATTTTCCATGATGCTCTTGATTCCAGTCATCCATGGCCGCCAAAATGTCGTCAGATTGGTGAATGGCAAGCACTGGCCCTTGCGCGAGAATAGTCAACTCTTTATCCGTCACTATAGTAGCTATTTCGATAATCACATCAACGTCAGGATTGAGCCCTGTCATTTCTAAATCAATCCAAATTAAGTGATGCGCATTTTTAGTCATTGTTATCCTTGAAGTTTTAATCGTTGAATTCGTGATTGACGAAGTTCAAAAAGTAGCGTAATTAAGAGGTATAATAACATTAACGCACTTGCTAGGCATCCTGATTGCCAACGAAGTAGCGGCTGTAGCTCTATACTAGCAAAATATAAACCAATTCCAAGAGTCATATAACCCACCACGCTTTTCATGTCATAAGCCACGGGATAATACTTTTGCCCTAACGCATAAGACAAAGCCGCCATCGCCGCGTAACAAATAAGCGTTGCATACGCGCTGCCCATGTAACCAAGCAAAGGAATCCAGTAAAAATTTAAAGCAATGGTCAATCCAGCGCCAAACAATGACACCCCTGCCCCCATTAAGGTTCTATCACTGAGTTTGTACCAAATAGATAAATTGACATAAATACCTAAAAATAAATTTGCCAACAATAAAACCGGAACAACCTTTAAACCCGCTCGAAATTCTTCACCAATAAAATATTTGAAAAAATCCAAATAAAGCGTGACCAGCAAAAAGATAAAGACACAAAAGATCGTAAAATAATGCAGGATGCGTGCATACATAAGCGTTGCATCGCTCTTTTTAGAATAGGAGAAAAAGAAAGGTTCTACGGCGTAGCGGAATGCTTGAATAAATAATGTCATTAAAATGGATAATTTATAACACGCACTATAAATACCCAATTGTGCCAAATTAGTGGCATTATCATAAGGAAGAAGATATTTGAGTAATGCCCGATCAAGCATTTCGTTAATAATACCCGCAAAACTTATCACCACAATGGGCAGAGAATACGTTGCCATGGACTTAAAAAGCACCCAATCGAAACCGATACGAATTTCCTTTAATTGCGGCGTTAAAAATATAAATTTACTCGCGCTCGCTATCAAGTTTGCGAGAAAAATATACCCTACACCAATTTCCTCATGATAAACATAAGAGAGCCATGGAATAGTTTGCGCTTGTAATTTTGGACACAGCACAATAAAAAAAAGACTTAATGCTACGGTGAGTATAATTTCCACTATTTTAATACTCGCAAATTGCAGTGCACGATTTTCCGCACGAAGTTTTGCAAAAGGCAATGCCGCTAACGCATCCAAGCTTAAAATTAGGGCGAAACAAATCACGTATTCAGGATGCGTTGGATAATTCAGAACGTTTGAAATGGCACTGTTAAACGTTAAAAGCAAAAGTGCAATACTTAAATTCAACAATAAAATAAAACTCAGCGCAGTAGAATACGCCTTAGGGTTATCACCGCGAAAACGAAAATACCCCGTTTCAAAACCCAGTAATAAAAAAACAGATAAAAAACCCGAATACGCATAAAACTCGGAAACAACACCATATTGCGCAGCTGTAAAATAATACGTGTAGAGTGGAACGAGTAAATAATTGAGAAATCGTCCAAAAATACTACTAAGACCATAAATAGCGGTTTGGCTAGCAAGTTTTTTAAGCATGTGTCCCTAAAATTGGGTAAATAAGAAAAAATGACATTATAGCGAGTTAGACATGGGATAATTGAAACTATTTTTTAACGAGTACATCACAAAATGGCTTCAATAAAACTCATTCCTGTTATTGACTTGAAAGATGGCATTGTCGTTCATGCAAAATACGGACAGCGTGACAATTACCAACCAATACAAAGCGTATTATCTGATCAACCCGATATTTATAGCGTTTTAAATGGTTTTCTACGATTACATGCTTTTGACACGCTATACATTGCAGACTTAAATGCTATTACACAAAATGGTGATAATTCAACCCTGATTCGGCAAGTTCTCAACGATTTTCCCACGATAACGTTTTGGATTGACGCGGGTAAAATCCTTCCTCAAAAACTGCCAAAAAATTATATGCCTATTTTAGGCAGTGAATATATGGATAAACATTGTGCAACTTATCTCGCTCAATTTAATCATGAATTTATTTTATCGTTAGATCATGGGGTATTTGGTGAAAGACTGGGGGCAACTGAGTTATGGCACGAACCTAACTATTGGCCTAAAGAAGTCATCATCATGACGCTGGCGCGAGTTGGAAGCTCACAAGGTGTTGCGAGTGAAGAACTTCAGCACTTTAATGAAGCGCATCCAAACAAACAATGTATAGCTGCAGGCGGCGTGCGCAACATGAATGATATTGCTCTATTGAAAAAATATAA
>Ga0208089_1000054_pt1 | contig 28965 bp, 27 predicted proteins | sample LakMenEpi29Jun12_FD_150744 | JGI IMG/M metagenome (GOLD analysis project Ga0208089, IMG submission 150744) | Freshwater microbial communities from Lake Mendota, WI - 29JUN2012 deep hole epilimnion (SPAdes) | ecosystem: Environmental > Aquatic > Freshwater > Lake > Epilimnion/Euphotic zone ... | reverse complement strand
CGCGCCATTATTAAACAATGAGCGTCTGTTTTTGCTAAAAGACGATGCGTTTGCCAAAAAGATTGCTATGCAATGGAAAGCGGCTAATGAATCGGAAAAAGTGGCATTGCATGCGAAAATCCACGCGCCTCTCAATTGGCAAAAAACAGAGAACACGCATCAAGGCACGCCTTGCCAAGAGTGCCATAATGATAAAAAATCGATGCTCGATTTAAGCGACTTAGGCGCGACATCAAAGCAAATTCAGGCGATTTCAACGCATATCATTCCGCGTTATTTAGCGCATTATAAAAACGATCAGCAACGGATGACAATTCGTGAAATGTTGCATTAGTCGTTTGTATTTAGCGTTTTTGCTTTTTTTTATTGTTATCAATCCGTGTTTGGCAGTGGAGGGAATACAACGCGTTTTGATTTCCAATGCCGCGCAACCAAGCGGTGTTGCACTATCAGATAAAAATCTCGCGTTTTTAGATACGCAAGGATTGCATATTGATGACGTGAAAAATACGGTCAATCAAGAGGGGGCTGCGTTAGGTGTTTTTGCATATAAAAATACATGGTGGGTAGCCAATCCGCTAAAACGTGAAATTATCAATATCGATAACGCGGGGCACCTTATTAAAAAACTGGATGTGTCGCAAACTGCAGAAAGTAAAAATACGCCCGAACCTGTTGCAGTAGCTGTTTCTAATGAGATTGTGTATTGGGCAGACCGCGCTAATCATCGTGTTTGTCGGTTTGATTTGGTGAAAAATAGTGCGTTAGCGTGTTTTGGTCAGCGCGGTGAAATGGATGGGGAGTTTCAATATCCTTTTCAAATGACGTTTGATCGTGATGGCTATTTATATGTGGTGGATATTATGAATTCACGCATTCAGCAATTTGATAAAAATGGTCGGTTTTTTGCTTCGATTGGCACTTTTGGTGTAAATAATTCGACGTTATTTCGCCCTAACGGTATCGCCAGCGATATAAAAAATGATTTACTGTTTGTGAGTGATAGTTATTTTGGCACCATTAAAATCTTTCATGCAGGGGAGTCGTTAGGCGAATTATCCGATAGTGAAGGTAAAGCGCTTGTTTTAAAATCACCTACGTCGCTTGCCTGGCGCGAAGGCAAATTGATTGTTGCAGAAACACTCGCTAATCAACTTGTAGAGTTAACCATCAATACGGATAAATTAACACCTGTCGCAAAAAATAAAGAAAATGACAGCGTGAATTCATCACAGAAAAATTGCCTAATGTGCCATTTATCTTGGGTTGAAAAAACAGCAAAAGTCGATGAGCAAGGCGTTTTGCCTGATGGTGCATTTTTAATGTGTTATAGCTGCCACAATGGCGCGATTGTGGATTCGCGTTTGCGTATTGGTGCGGGGCGTCAGCACGCGAGTGTTTATGATGATGGCGCATTGAAAAAAGAGCGATTCGTGCCTAAACGTGTGGATAAATTGCCAGATGATTTTCCTCATGGTGAACATAATGCCCTAAATTGTGCAAGTTGCCACACACCGCATACGCAAGACACGCCCGCACAAACGAATGAAACGCTATACAAAGAACACGGTAATGCGTGGCTGCGTGTGAAAAATAAAAATGGTGATTTATGCGAAAAATGTCATGAATCAAAAGGGAAAGCTGCGCGTGAAAAAGAAGTCGCGCATCGTGGTATCAATCATCCCTTAAATATTAAATTAAGCTCGCCACCACAAAAAAATACGCTCGGCTTTGCCACTGAAACTGCCTTGCAAGAACATGGCTTGCCCCAAGAATTGGTGAATCATGGTGCGGTTTTGGGTAATCAAAAGGAAATGGTGTGCCAAACGTGTCATCAAATTCATGGTGGTTTTGACAATGCGTCATTAACCGTTTTGGAAAATACCAAGGCGACACTTTGCATTAGCTGTCATTTGCGTCAATTTTCTGAAAATGAAAAAGACGCGCATAAAAAGGGTGTGCATCCCGTGAATATTAAACCAGATGCTAAAAAACATGTGATTCCAATGAAAAAAGAGGATAAGAATGTAGAGTTTGTGACCTGCGAATCTTGTCATGTTGCTCACGATGGTAAACTTGGTAGCGCGTTACTCGATAAAAAATACGCTACGCAAGATGCACTATGCGAAACGTGTCACGATAAACAATCGGCTAAAAATAAAGAAGAATCGCGGCATAAAGGTATTCATCCCGTGAATGTCAAACCCGATTCCCCCATGAAACAGCATGACAAAGAAGTTAAATTAGTGACCTGTCAAAGTTGCCATAATGTACACAGTGGTAATCCCGATACAGCGCTGCTTGATAAAGGCATTAAAGAGGCAGAGACACTGTGTCAAACATGCCACACTCGCCAACACGCCAAAGATAAACAGGAGGCTCAGCGAAAAGGGGTTCATCCAATGAACGTGAAACTCGATGAAGCCGTTGAAATCGTTGCAGGTAAAAAAACACGCGAGATTGGTTGTTTAACTTGTCACAGTGTCCATGACGGTAAACCCGATACGGCTGCGTTAGTTGAAACGGATAAAGAAGGACAGCTTTGTTCGCATTGTCATCAAGGCAAACAAGCCGTTGTGGGAAGTGATCATGATTTGCGTATTACTGCAAAAAATAAAACCAATCGTTTCGGTGAAAAGCCAACTAAAATAGGGGTTTGTGGTTCTTGTCATACGCTGCATAAGGGCGATAATAACCCGCCTCATTTATCGTCAGTGACATCGGTTATTGAAGATTTTGCCGATCATGAATTGCAACACAGTACATTGCGGGAAGATAAATTGTGTATAAATTGTCATCAAAATCAAGGCATGGCAGAAAAAAAAGTTGTGAAATATTTTACGCATCCAAACAAAGATATGGTGCTGCGTTCGGATAAAAAAATCATGCCACTACTCAACAAAAAAGAAGAAATCGATGACATAGGTGAAATCGCTTGTAAAACGTGTCACGATCCGCATTTTTGGAGCGCGAACATTCAGGCAAAAGCACTCAAGTCAACGCCAACATCCATTTTATCTTTGGGGCAAACGGAGAATGTAGAAGGCACACCGTTAAATAGTTTTTTGCGTACCGAAGGCGTGAAAAATACCTTTTGCGTGGAATGTCATGGAATCAATGCGTTGCCAAAATTTAAATATTTCCACGATAAAAATACCGTGCGTCAAATTGGCGTGGATTACCTAAAATGAATGAAAAGCCCGCGCCGCGTTTATTACTTATTTTACCGATAGTGTTAATGGTCACTTTAGGTGTATTTTATGGGTATGGACTCACCTTTGATCCTAATAAAAATCAATCCCGTTTAATTGGAAAAGCATTGCCTATAGTGACGCTGCCAGCATTAAGTGATACGCAAAAAGAAATTAGTAGTCGCCATTTTAAAACGCCTGCCATTATTAATGTTTGGGCTTCTTGGTGTAGCGCTTGTCGCGCAGAGCATGAATTATTGATGGAAATTGCTACGCAACATCGTTTTTTTGTGTATGGCGTGGATTATCAAGATGATTTGGAGAATGCGCGTACGTATTTAACAGCGCAAGGCAACCCTTTTGATGACATTATGTTTGATGGCGCGATGAGCTCTGCGCAGCCTTTTGATGTACTCAGTTTGCCGCAAACCTATCTTATTGACCAAAATGGGATTGTGCGTGCAAGGCATGTGGGGAAATTAACCAAAGAAGTGTGGCAAATGCTACAAGCAACGCTAAATCCGCTGGAGAATTAACGTATAATGCGCCTAAAATTTAAAAAATATAATTTTTCACTCAATGACTAATTTAAACAAACTTGAAGCTTATCAACTTTCATGCGTTCGTGATGATCGCGTGTTGTTTAGTGAGCTCGATTTTACATTAAGTAGCGGACACGTTTTACTGATTGAAGGGGCGAATGGCGCGGGAAAAACATCTTTGCTGCGTATCTTGACGGGTTTTCGTCGAGCAGAAAGCGGTAATTTATTTTGGAATGAGGAATTGATTGAAAATTCGGTTCATTTTTATCAAGACACCGCGTATATCGGACACAATAATGGTTTAAAAGTCGCGTTAACCGCGCAAGAAAATTTGCGTTACGCACAGGCGCTATCCTCAACAACGTTAAATATTGACGAAGCGATGGCTCAAGTCGGTTTAGATGGCTATCAAGATACGCTTGTACGTTTATTATCCGCTGGTCAACAGCGACGTTTGGCACTTGCGCGGTTGCTTTGCACACATAAACCACTCTGGATTCTTGATGAACCGTTTACCTCCCTTGATCGTGCAAGCATTAAATTATTTGAACAATTTATTGAAACGCATGCCAATCAAGGTGGCCTTGTCATTATGACCTCACATCACGAAACCCAATTGCCGCATACTTTAATGCAAAAAATTCATTTATGAAAAAAACGTCCTCATTATTCAACGCCTTTGGTGCGGTGATAAAACGCGACCTATTGCTGGCTTATCGTTTTCGCGCAGAATTAATTAATCCGTTAGCTTTTTTTGTCATGGTAATTACGTTATTTCCATTGGCACTAGGCGCAGAGATTGCGTTACTCAAGCGTATTGCGCCAGCCATTATTTGGGTAGCGGCGTTACTTGCATCACTCATGTCAATTGAAAGTTTGTTTCGTGCCGATTATGACGACGGGAGTTTAGAGTTAATGGTGATGACGCCTCATCCATTGTCTATTTTGGTTTTGGCAAAAGTGATCGGGCATTGGCTGGTATCAAGTGTTCCTTTACTGTTTATTGCCCCTCTTATGGGAATGATGCTTCACATGGACACAGATATTATTGGTGTGTTGATGCTCACATTATTGCTGGGAACGCCTGTATTGAGTTTAATTGGTGGTATTGCTGTTGCCTTGACGTTGGGTCTTCGTAAAGGAGGTGCGTTGCTTGCTATTTTAGTGTTACCGCTTTATGTACCGATTTTGATTTTTGCTAGTAGCGCGATTGACGCAGCGATGACAGGCTTTCCGGTTTCAGGGCATTTATCGATGATGTGTGCCATTTTATTTTTAGCGCTTACGTTAACCCCACTGCCCACTGCGGCAGCTTTAAAGATGAGTTTAAGTTAATTATGTTCATGCGATTTATTTATAAGTTTTCCTCACCACCGTATTTTTACGCGATTAGCGGAAAAATGTTGCCTTGGCTAACGGCCTTATTTTTGGTGTTACTTGGCTATGGGTTATATGGCGGATTAGTTACCGCACCGGCTGATTATCAACAAGGCGATAGTTTTCGCATTATCTATGTTCACGTTCCCGCAGCGTGGATGTCGATGTTCATATACGTGGTGATGGCAATTAGTGGGGGAATTGGTCTTGTTTGGCGCATTAAACTCGCTGAAATTGTGAGTATTAGCAGCGCCTCGGTTGGCGCAAGTTTTACATTTTTAGCGCTGGTGACAGGCTCGCTTTGGGGCAAACCCATGTGGGGCACCTGGTGGGTGTGGGATGCACGGCTCACGTCAGAGTTGCTTTTATTGTTTTTATATTTGGGCGTTATTGGGCTTTACAGCGGTATTGAAGATAAGCGAACCGCTTCTCGCGCTGTAGCGATTTTAGCGTTGGTTGGTGTGGTGAATATTCCCATTATTCACTATTCGGTGGAATGGTGGAATACCCTGCATCAAGGTGCAACGGTGACAAAACTCGATAAACCGTCTATCCATATTGATATGCTAATCCCTTTATTGTTTATGGCGGGTGCGTTCAAGGTTTATTATTTGATCGCGTTGCTTTTGCGCTCTCGCAATGAGTTACTTGAACGCGAACAGAACGCAAAATGGATTGATGAATTATTGGAGGAGGTGAAATGAGCGAATTTTTCGCTATGGGCGGCTATGCCTTTTATGTATGGACAGCTTATGGACTAACGTTTGTTTTAATGCTATTGGGAATTATTAAACCGCTGCTCACCAATAAGCAGATTTTACGCAGCTTAATATTAAAACGTAAGCGCGAGAAAACGTCATGAGAATTGTAAAGAAAAAACGTTTGGCGCTCATATTATTGATGATTGCGGGCATTTCCATTGCGACCTTTTTTGGACTTCGCGCCTTTAACGATAATTTGATGTATTTTTTCTCAGCAACGGATGTGGTTGAAGGTAAAGCACCCAAAGATCATTTATTTCGTTTAGGCGGGATGGTGGTGAAAGGCAGTGTCGTTCGTCAACCTTCGGGTTTAACCGTTCAATTCGTGCTAACAGACATGGCAAAAGAAGTGACAGTCCAATACACAGGCATCTTACCGGATTTATTTCGTGAAGGGCAGGGAATTGTGGCGAATGGTAAATTAGATGCAAACGGTGTTTTTATTGCGCAAGAAGTGTTAGCAAAACATGATGAAAATTATATGCCGCCAGAAGTGGCTGGCAGTATGAAAAAAGTGCCAACGGAGCCAAAACCATGATGTTACCCGAATTAGGACAATTCGCTTTAATTCTCGCTGCGTGTCTGTCGATTACGCTTTTTGTTGTACCGTTAATGGGCGTTCAGAAAGGGATTGGCGGATGGATTTCGCTTGCGCGTCCAGCCGCGTTTGGGCAATTATTTTTTATGATAGTGGCCTATGGAATTTTAACCACCTGTTTTCTTCAGCATGATTTTTCGGTGCTTTATGTTGCCTCAAATTCCAATACGCATTTGCCAACCGTTTATCTAATAGCGGGTGTTTGGGGTTCACATGAAGGGTCACTTCTGCTTTGGGCGTTAATTTTATCAATTTGGACGGCGGCAGTGGCACTTTTTAGCAAAAATTTGCCTACTGAACTTGTTGCACGTGTACTAAGCATTATGGGCGCGGTAGCAGTTGGCTTTTCATTATTTATTATTTTTACATCTAATCCGTTTGAGCGTTTATTTCCGGCGCCATTGGAAGGTCGTGATTTAAACCCACTACTACAAGATCCCGGAATGGCAATACACCCGCCCATGTTGTATATGGGGTATGTCGGATTTTCGGTTGCGTTTGCCTTTGCGATTGCCGCGCTCATTAATGGAAAACTTGATGCTGCGTGGGTTCGATGGACTCGGCCTTGGACAACTGTCGCATGGTTATTTTTAACCTGTGGGATTGTTTTAGGAAGTTGGTGGGCGTATTACGAGTTGGGTTGGGGCGGTTGGTGGTTTTGGGATCCCGTTGAAAATGCCTCGTTTATGCCATGGCTGGTGGGGACAGCGTTAATTCATTCGCTGGCGGCTACAGAAAAACGGGGAATGTTTAAAAGTTGGACTATTTTATTGTCAGTTTTTGCCTTTTCATTGAGTTTGCTGGGTACTTTTCTGGTTCGCTCAGGTGTCTTAACATCCGTACACGCATTCGCAAGCGATCCAACACGCGGTATTTTTATTCTCGTCTTTTTAGCGGTAGTGGTGGGCGGTTCGTTGACGTTATTTGCTATTCAAGCGCCTAAAATTCAGAGTGAAGGGCATTTTGAATTAGTATCGCGTGATGCATTAATTTTAACAAACAATATTTTACTCGTTGCCACAACTGCGACGATTTTACTGGGAACGCTTTATCCTTTAGTCATTGACGCACTCGGCATGGGGAAAATATCCGTTGGCCCGCCTTATTTTAATGGCGTATTTATCCCATTAACGGCGCCTTTGGCATTTTTTGTGGGTATTGGCGTGTTATCGCGCTGGCGACAAGATAGTGTGAGTCGCCTATGGCAACTCGTTATGCTGCCACTGGGTTCCAGTTTGCTCATTGGTTTTGCATTGGCTTTCCTGCCTGAACAATTTACATGGTCAGCATTTATTGGATTATCGCTTGCCAGCTGGACAACGCTTGGCGTGGCAATGGGTATTTATGATCGGTTGCGACATAAAGCAAATAAATGGCAGGCATTAATAGATCAGCCACTGGGCGTTTGGGCGATGTCGCTTGCGCATTTTGGCATTGCGGTATTTATCGTTGGCGTAACCTTAGTATCAACATACTCACAGGAAAAAGATATACGTCTTGCGCCAAATGAATCACTGCATTTAGCCGGTTACGATTTTCTCTTTCACGGTGTTAAACCCACTGAAGGGGTGAATTACGATGCGAATCAAGGGCATTTTACGGTAACCCAAAATCAAGCATTAGTGGCAGAGCTTTATCCACAAAAACGTATTTACCGCGCATCAGGTATGCCGATGACCGAAGCGGGTATTGATGCGGGCGTGACGCGTGATTTATTTGTTGCTTTGGGTGAGCCGCTAGGCAGTGATGGTGCATGGGCGCTGCGTATTTACTACAAACCGTTTGTACGTTGGATTTGGATGGGGGGCGTATTTATGGCTTTAGGTGGATTACTTGCTGTGATGGATAAACGCTACCGTCGTGAAATTAAACCGGAGAAAAGTTAATGCGTCTGCGATTTATCTTGCCGTTAATGGCTTTTTTGGTGATGGTCGTTTTTTTAGGAATTGGCTTAAAACTCGATCCCCATGAGGTACCTTCACCGCATATTAATAAACCCGCTCCTGCATTTACATTGCCACAATTACATGAGCCGCAAAAAACATTTTCACCTGCTGATATGAAAGGTAAAGTGTGGTTACTCAATGTCTGGGCGTCTTGGTGCGTATCGTGTCGACAAGAACACGTTTATTTAACTGAATTCGCCCGTGATGGCTCAATTAATCTCATGGGACTCAATTACAAAGATGAACCTGCCGCCGCTATGCAGTGGCTTGAGCGTTTGGGGAATCCCTATAAAATCAGTATTTCAGATATTGATGGGATGGCTGGGCTTGATTGGGGGGTTTATGGTGTCCCTGAAACATTTATTATTGATAAAAAAGGGATAGTTCGCCATAAACAAACAGGGCCCGTTGATCCCACTATTCTGCAAACCATAATTATGCCGCTTATTGAACAGTTAAACAGGGAAAGTTAGCAAATGAAAAAAATTGTGTTGTGTCTATTTTTATTAATACAAAGCGTTCACGCTGAAATTGAAGTGTATCAATTTACATCGCCAGAACTTGAATTGCGATACCAGTCACTCACTGAAGAACTGCGTTGTCTTGTTTGTCAAAACCAAAACATTGCGGATTCTCACGCGGAACTTGCACAAGATTTGCGTCGCAAGGTCTATGAAATGCTCAGTAGTGGTCAAAGCAATGCACAAATTATTGATTATATGACGGAGCGTTATGGCGATTTTGTTCTCTATCGCCCGCCTTTTAATATGCGAACAATTCTGTTGTGGTTTACCCCTGTTTTGGCGCTGCTTATTGGTGCGCTAGGTTTTATGTCCATACTCAATCGTCGTGAAACCAATGCAGATGAGCAATTATCTCAAAAAGAATTAGCGCGAATTAAAGAACTTTTACATTTAAAGAGTAATAAAGAATGATTCAATTTGGTATTTTTGTCGCACTATTGATTGCCATTGCGCTTTGTTTTTTGCTTATTCCATTGTGGCTCAAAGCAAAGCCCATTGCACAAAATGATGAATCCATCAATATCTTGCTCGCACAGAACAAAATGCAAGTACTCAACGATGAACTTGCAAATGGCATCATTACGCAAATACAATTTGATGCGTTGCAAAATGAGTTAATGCTGCATTTACATCAAGATTTAGTAAGTTCATCTGCGCACAGTATTGATGACACTAAAGGGCGATGGTTAGCGCTGCCCATTGCTGTTTTTGTCCCGCTCTTAGCGTTAGCTATATACAGTGTCAAAGGCGATTTGCGCGCATTTGATACCTCCACGGTTACCGCAGCAGGGACACCGAAAACCGCAGCCGATATTAACGCTATGGTTGAAAAATTGGCGCAAAAAATGGCACAAAACCCGCAAGATCCTCAAGGATGGATTATGCTTGCGCGTTCTTATAAAGTACTTAAGCGTTATCCTGATGCGGTCAGTGCTTTGCGCAAAGCTCGAGCTCTGCTCGGTGATGAACCTCAAACACTGTTGCAATTAGCGGATGTGATTGCGATGCAAAATGGCGGGTCACTCTTAGGTGAGCCTACTGAACTTGTGGCAAATGCGTTAGCGCTTGATGCTAATAATGATATGGGACTTTGGCTTTATGGTTTAGCGAATGCGGAAGAGGGTAAATTTGGTGAAGCCATTGGTTATTGGAAGAAATTGCAAACGCATTATAAAGCCAATGAGGAGGATTACACTGAAGTCCAAAAACTCATTGATCAAGCTAGAGAGGCTTTAGGCGAAAAAGTTGCAAGTGTAAAAGATCCGACGACTCCCGTTGATGCAAGCGGCAGAAGTCTGCATTTAGCCGTTTCGCTTGATGATAAATTCAAATCTACCGTCAGTGCAGAGGATTACGTTTTTATATACGCCCAACCTGCGCAAGGTGGAAAAATGCCTTTAGCGGTGGTGAAAAAACAAGTGAAAGATTTACCAATCGACATCACGCTCGATGACAGTATGGCAATGGTCCCGAACATGACCATTTCATCGGTTGCCAATGTGCAAGTCAGTGCGCGTGTAAGTAAAAGTGGTAATGCGTCGCCTCAATCCGGTGAGCCTATTGGTAAAAAACAAGTTTCAACACTGATTGACTCAGGTTTGATCAATTTGGTGATTAGTGAAACTGTGCAGTAATGTTTTGTTGATTACCATTTTTGGTCAGGCAAACATCATGCGAATGTGCAAGGAATCAATTTAGTGAAGTTGTATGATACGGATCCGAAGAGACATCCTTGCACCATCAATTTTAAAGCGATAAGAAACTATGGCTTAGGATTTATGATAGCAGTCAAAAGTAACCCTAAGATTTCGATTGATAAAGGGACATGGCAGTAGGGTTAAGATCTTGATTTACATGCATCACAGGCAGGTAGAATGGTAGGGTGAAATAACTGTTAAGGGTGGGTATTTTGCTGTCGTTACGGAAGTGAAATAATATAGAGATTGCATAATTATTCTGATATTATTGAATGTGACTACTAGACCTAATATATTTTTATATTTCATGCTTTGGATTTATGCAAAATTTACTTGTCTTAGAAAATGAAAACAATAGTATTTTTTTAGGAAAATTAATTACTAAAATTGAATCTATATCTATCCTGCCCGTATTTTTTCATAGTGCGCCTGAGGCTTTGGATTGGTGTGAAAATAATGCAGTAGACATTGTATTAATTGGATGTCGGTTACCCATTGCTATTTCTTTAGATTTTCTTGCTCAACTTCAGCGTATTTTAAATAATCAAAATATACCTATTATTTTGATTGCGTCTCAAAGTGCCATGGATATTAAACTCCGAGCCTTAGAGTTAGGGGTAACTGACTTTGTGTCCGTGCCAGTTGAACATATAGAACTGGAAACTCGAATTAAAAATGCCTTCAAAACACGTCTAAATCAAAAAAACTATTTGCTTGCACAAGAAAAAATTCACGAATTACAAAAACTGGAATTTATGAATTGTTTAACCGCTGGCGTTGCTCACGAATTCAATAATATTTTATATATTATTCGAGGATATAGTGATTTGAATTTACTGACGATTGATGATATGGATTCTCAATATGATTCAATGGATGAGTTAAAATCCAGTATTGTTTCTAATAGTACCAAAATTAATAAAGCCGTTATTAAAGGTAAAACGCTCGTCGAACAAATGCTAGTTTATTGCCGACGCGATGAAATACATAAAGAAATTAAGCCGCTTAATGTTATTGATTTTATAAAAGAAAATCTAGGTACTTTACGCGAAAACTTGTCCAAAGATATCAAACTTGAAACAAATCTAGACAAAATCACGCATGCCATTTATCTGCAAAATATCAATGCAATCACGTTGATACAAATTCTTTTAAATTTAGTATCCAATGCGCGTGATAGTTTACTTGAACAAGTTGGAAAAATAGAATTGACGGTGCACGATGCGTCTCATCAGCAATCACAATGCAGTTGCTGTGGCATTGACTTCGAGGGGGATTTTGTGGAACTGCAAGTTTGTGATCAGGGCGATGGAATAGATGAGGTTTATTTGGGACGTATTTTTGACCCATTTTTTACTACAAAAGAAGTGGGAAAAGGACAGGGACTTGGACTTTCAGTAGTGGCGGGACTAGTGCATAACGCGGGTGGTTATATTAATGTAGTGTCAAAGCCACTTGAGAAAACTACTTTTTCGCTATTTTTTCCTATAGCGACTAATGCGCAAAATACTGAAATTACAATTAATTAAGCTCATTTAATGGTTCAATTTACGTTTAACTATCTGGAGAATGATCGTGGAACTCAATATTAAATATACCGATGAACAAATTGATAAAATCCGCCAAGAAGGTTTTATTTATACTTGCGCCTGCCCAAGTCAGGTTAGTGAGCAAATTGCGTATTTACGACAGTTATTTAGTTATCAAGGAAATTGCATCAATAGCGGTGAGTCGCTGTTAGATACTAAAACACATGAACTCATCACCGAGGCTACTTTTCGTGCTCATGAAACTATGCAGCAATGTTTAGAGGACGTTTTAATTCATGAAAAATGGGATTTGGAAACTCTCGATATGCCCGAAGGTTTGCGTCAGCGTTTAGACCTTAAACTCAGTCAATAAAAAACGCCATCATGATGAATTTTGCTAACTATTCCAAATTGAGTCTGACTGTCTTAGTCATGGATGAAAATATTCATAATGCGACTTTTTTAAAACAATCACTGGTGTATTTAGGGCATACAGTGTCTGTTTTTTATAATGCCGCTGATGCACTTGACGCCTATAAGAAAAATCCAGACGAATTTGATGCACTCATTACTGATGGAGAGTTTTTTAAGTTTTTACAAGGGGTTGCAAAATACAATACCTCGAAGACTGCAAAAGATAACGAAAAAGATTTTCTAAATGCAATAGTTTCGATTCGTCCACTACCCATCCTTGTCTGTTGTTTGTATAGTAGCCAAATTGATGCGATAAAATCGCACTTAAGTGATTCCTTGCCGCTAGATTACTTAGATAAGTCTGAAAAAAATAGTGTTAAAAATTTAAACACATGGCTCAATAATCTAAATATTACGCAATCGCATCGAGAAGAGTCATTTCCAATTTATCAACTTGTATATGCAAGTAAAGCCGTTAAGGATTTTTCGGAAGATGACTTAGTAAACATTTTACAATTTTCACGACAAAATAATAAAAAGAAACAAATCACAGGCGCTATGATTTATAGCAAAGGTTACTTCTTGCAAATGCTCGAGGGTCAGCGTAACGCCGTGAATGAATTATTTAATCAACATATTGCTAAAGATAAACGTCATGAAATGGTGAATTGTTTTTTTAAAAATCATGTAGAGAAACGTGAATTTCCCGAATGGTACATGGGTTTTTTTCGCAACGAAGATAATGAAGGGCATGATTTATTGGAGCTTATTGATTTCAAAGAGCATCCAGCAGGTAAGTTTTTCAGGGATAAATTAGCGGAAACACAACAAAATTTTCAGGGCAAATACCCAATCCCACCTGACTATCAAGAAGGTAATGAAATTAGCTGGATTATGGAGGCTATGTGTTCACCGAGTATGCGTTTAATTTTTGAGATGACGCATAATACCGAAGTTGCATTTGAAACGTTAAGGTTAAAATTAGGGCTAGATTGTTTAAAAACGGGTGTTATGCTTACCGATGTTGAGCGAAATATTATCTACCTTAATCGTGGGGCCATGACGTTACTTAATGCAATGCAGAGTGATATTCAAAAAGAGAGGCCTAATTTTAGTGCTGAGCATCTTATTGGGAATAAAATAGATTTTTTAAAAAATATAGATCACGAAATACAGTTATTGAATAGCTCAAATCATGAATCCATCAATACATTAATCCATATTGGAAAGCTGTTTTTACGCCTCACAGTAAGTGAATTTGTCAATGAATGTGGCCAAAAACTTGGTTTTGCCATTGAGATTGAAGAAAACACTCAAAACAGTAAATCCTAGTTGAAATCATCCTAAGCGTTTAAAAAAACCGCTGTTCATTCGAGCATTGGTTTAAATTGCGGCGGGTGCATTCTAATGGTTTGTTGTGGTCTAATAAAAACAGTTTCAAACGCTAAAAACCTATCATCTTATACTCTTCAGATTTTTTCGCATTCTAAATTTCCATAAATTTATTAATATATAATTCAATCAGTTCAATTATTTTCTTTCTTTGATTAAATGGTTTTATTTCTTCAAACTCTCCCCATTTCATTCAATTGACACACTTGGTGTTTAAAATAGGATTACATAATATACAGATAATTTAGAGGCATTTAACATGATTGATGCTAAACGTATCCTTCAAGAAACATATCCTGATTTTAAATTCAATAAAGACAATAAATGGGTCATAAGTGGGTTGAAAAAGTTAATTCATGAAGATGATTTAAATGAGTTTCTTTTTAAAAATCAGCATTTACGTGGTTTTGCATTTCTTGATAAATTATTGACTTATTTCAAATTTACTTATCAGGTTGATAATGACTCTTATTTGAACATTCCTGCTCAAGGTCGATTGTTAATTGTTGCAAATCATCCCATTGGCACGTTAGACGGTTTAGCATTGGTTAAATTGATACGCTCAGTTCGCCCTGATGTGCGTGTTGTTGTGAATCGCGTCTTAATCAATATGAAACCACTGGAGTCAATATTTTTTCCCGTGAATATACTTTCATCTGATAAAAAGGAATTGAAAGACACGTATAAAACCATGATCGACGCACTTGAGAAGGAAGAAGCCATTATCATTTTCCCCGCAGGTGAAGTATCGCGCATAACGCCTAAAGGGGTGCGTGATGGTGAGTGGCAAAGTGGTTTTATAAAATTAGCAAAAAAAACAAAATCCCCCATTTTGCCAATTCATATCAAAGCCAAAAATTCAGCATTTTTCTACGGTATATCAACCATTTATAAACCGCTTGCTACCATGCTGCTGGTTAATGAAATGTTTAATAAGCGCAATCAAACCATCAAATTTCAAGTAGGCAGCGTGGTTCCTTACTGTGAAATTTCAGAAACAGACGAAACGAATAAACAATTATGTAAACGGTTTCGCAAACACGTTTTAAATTTAGGTAAAAAAAATAAAACCCCTTTGTTTAAGACCGTTGAAACGGTTATTCATCCTGTCGATGTTAAAGCAGTAAAAAAAGCACTTTATCAGTCTCATTTACTGGGTGAGACGCGAGATGGAAAGAAAATATTTCTTTATGAGTTTCAAGATGATTGCCCCGTGATGCGAGAAATTGCAAGACTGCGTGAGCTCACGTTCAGAACTGTGGAAGAAGGCACCGGGTTATCGCTGGATATGGATAGATTCGATGTCTATTACCGTCAAATTGTACTGTGGGATGATAACGATTTAGAAATTGTCGGTGCATATCGTCTTGGTGAAGGTAATAAAATTATGCAGACTCATGGGGTTGAAGGCTTTTACACGAACACCTTGTTTGAATTGCAAGGTGATTTTGTCGATTTGCTACCTAATAGTATTGAATTAGGGCGTAGTTTTGTTCAACCACGTTATTGGGGACAACACAGTCTTGATTATTTATGGTACGGAATTGGTGCTTATTTGCGTGAACGCCCGGACATTAAATATCTTTTTGGTCCCGTAAGTATTAGTAATGCTTATCCAGATCCAGCGAAAGATCTCATTATCAGTTTTTATCAGCAGCAATTTGGTCAAAACTCGCCTCATGCAAAGGCACGAACACCTTATGTGATTTCGGATGAGCGTGGATTTGGCTTAAATGACTTTACCCATGATTATTCAAGTAGTTACAAAATTCTAAATAGTGAACTTAAAAAGTTGGGCGTTAAAGTGCCAACACTTTATAAACAATATTCTGAATTGTGTATTGAAGGGGGGTGTCACTTTATTGATTTTAATGTCGATGCCGATTTCAACGACTGTATTGACGGGTTAATCATGGTTGAAATTGACAAAATCACGCCAAAGAAAAAGCAACGTTATATTGAAAAATTACTTGCTTAAATGAAAGTCCCTTTTTTTCCAGAATTAATAGAACTTGAAGCGATCATTGAAAAATTGGGTGATAGGGCACACGTTGAAATTATTGATTACATTGAATATGAAAATTACCAGTTTCCCATTCATTGCATCACTCTCGGATCTGAGCAAAAAAATGTTCCTGTTATTATGTATTTTGGTGGTGTACACGGATTAGAAAAAATTGGCACGGAAATACTGATTTCTTATTTGCAAACTATCGCTGAATTACTAGAGTGGGATAGGGGACTTGCTGACCGATTAAAGCATTCTCGTATGGTATTTGTCCCTATAGTGAATCCTGTGGGCGTTTTTCGTGGTTCACGTTGTAATCCAAATGGCGTGGACTTAATGCGTAATGCCCCAATTGACGGTATTGGTCGAGTCAAACTATACAGTGGGCATCGAATCAGTCCTCATTTGCCTTGGTATCGTGGTAATCATACCCAAATGGAACAAGAGGCATTAGCGTTATGCCAAGTAGTACAAAAACAATTTGAGCAGTCATCGTTAATTATTGCAGTTGATTTACATTCAGGTTTTGGTATTCAAGACAGATTGTGGTTTCCGTATGCCTCCACTAAAAAACCGTTTCATTCATTACCTGAAATTTATGCGTTAAAAGCATTGCTTGATAAATGTTATCCTAATCATTTTTATAAATTTGAACCGACAAGTGAAGAGTATGTCATTCATGGTGATTTATGGGATTACTTATATGATGATTTTTTAGCGAAAAAAACGAATGAACAAGCACTGTTTATTCCATTGACGTTAGAAATGGGGTCGTGGCTTTGGTTGCGAAAAAATCCAATGCATTTGTTTTTGCGTCATGGTTTATTTCATCCAGTGCTGCCGCATCGCCAACAACGTATTATGCGAAGACATTTAATATTGTTTGATTTTCTGTATCGTGCGACGTTGTATTCTCAAAAGTGGGTTAATTTACCCCTTGAAGAGCGAGAAGATTTTGAACAACAGGCCTTGAGATTTTGGTATGAATAACGTTGGGCAAAATTGGTTATTGTTGCGCGGATTAGCCAGAGAATCAGGGCACTGGGGTGATTTTGTCACTCAATTACAAGTCGCCTTTCCTAAAGCAACAATCAACACGCTCGATTTAGTTGGTACTGGGCAATTTCATCATCAAAAAAGCCCAAATACCGTTGAAGAAATAGTCATGCTTACTCGTGAGCATGCACTGCAATTGGGTTATGTAAATCAACCACTAACCGTTTTAGCGCTGTCGTTAGGTGGCATGGTGGCGTGGGAATGGATGCAAAAATACCCGCAGGATATTTGCGCTAGTGTTTTAGTGAATACGAGTCTCGCAAGTTTAAGTCCATTTTATCAACGATTACGTTGGCAAAATTACGGACAGATAATGCAGATTTTATGTGCAAACGATATATTAGCGAGAGAAAAGGCGATTGTTCGATTAGTGAGTAACCTAAATGATGAGGCTTTAGTCAAAACAGCCGAGAAATGGACGGCAATTCATAAGCAACGCCCTATCAGTTTTGTGACGAGTTTTTCGCAAATTATGGCAGCAGCAAGGTACAAACCGAATAATCGAGTTATTGAAAAGCCTGTTTTATTGCTCAATAGTTTAGGTGATAAATTGGTTTCACCTAGTTGCAGTGCAGCAATACAAAAAGAATTTAGTTTGTTGCTTGAGGTTCATTCAACAGCAGGTCACGATATACCTTTAGATGCCCCTGATTGGATGATTGAAAAATTGATTTTATTTACAGCATTAGAGCGTAAATAAACATAGTCAACATTAGATAAAATTTTTTTATGCGGGATGTTATTTTATGCAAAATGATGCTTTAGCTGAAAGAGTGATAGTCGAATCATTTCAAATTTTGAGTCAAGTGGATATTCCGCTCAACAAAATTACAATACCAATAAAATCCGCAGAACTTCTTATCGCTCGTGAAAAATGTGAGAGTCCATTAACTAGAATTCATAAACAAATTGAAATAATGATTTCAAATGGAAAACTGATTGTGTTAAATGAGTCAGTATCTTATTGGAAACTATCAGTTAATGATGGCGAGGCTTAGATCATTGCATAACAAAAATGGATGATTTAGAGAATAGATCATAAATGCGTTTGTTGCGGTGTTTTGTAGCGTTTTATTTTGAAATGGGACGAAATTGGGACATTTTATTTTTCAGGCAATAAAAAAGGCCTAGATTTTACTCTAAGCCTTTGATTTATATGGTGGGCCCTGTAGGACTTGAACCTACGACCAGCCGATTATGAGTCGGATGCTCTAACCAACTGAGCTAAGGGCCCTAAAACTTGTTTTAATCGTTATCTAAGAAACAACGCAGTTGCTCTGAACGTGAAGGATGACGTAATTTTCTCAACGCTTTTGCTTCGATTTGTCGAATACGCTCACGTGTTACATCAAATTGTTTGCCAACTTCTTCAAGAGTATGGTCAGTATTCATGTTAATGCCAAAACGCATACGCAATACTTTCGCTTCACGATTGGTAAGTCCTGCGAGTACATTTTGAGTTGACTCTTTTAGTCCCTCAATGGTTGCTGCTTCAACAGGTGACAATACTTTTCCATCTTCAATAAAATCACCTAAATGTGAATCCTCGTCGTCACCAACAGGGGTTTCCATTGAAATAGGCTCTTTTGCGATTTTTAATACTTTTCTCACTTTATCTTCAGGCATTTCCATGCGTTCTGCGAGTTCTTCGGGCGTTGCTTCACGTCCGAGTTCTTGCAAAATTTGTCGAGAAATACGATTGAGTTTATTGATTGTTTCAATCATATGAACTGGAATTCGGATTGTACGCGCTTGATCAGCAATTGACCGCGTAATGGCTTGGCGAATCCACCATGTTGCATAAGTTGAAAATTTATAGCCGCGACGATATTCAAATTTATCGACGGCTTTCATTAAACCAATATTTCCTTCTTGAATCAAGTCGAGGAATTGTAATCCACGATTAGTATATTTTTTTGCTATCGAAATAACTAAGCGTAAATTCGCTTCAATCATTTCTTTTTTAGCGCGACGCGCTTTTGCTTCGCCAATGGCCATACGGCGATTAATATCTTTTAACCCATTAATGGTTAAACCATATTCAGACTCAATTTCAGCAAGTAATTTGAGTGATTTGCGAAGCTCTTTTTCGCGCTCTTTTAAATTTGCACCATGTATTGGGTCAGATAGAAATTTTTCTAACCATGCGGTACTACTCACATTCTCGTTAAATACAGCAAGAAAATCTTTGCGGGGTATTTTAACTTGATTTACAGCAATATCTGTAATAAATTTTTCTTGTGCGCGAACGGTTGCAATACCTTTTGGAATAATACCGGTTAGTTTTTTCAAATAGTTAGATGACCATTTGAATTCCATAAATAACTCGGTAAGTTTATCAAACTCATGTTCTGTTTTATCGCTCGTATAACCGTGTTTTTTCATTACATCTGAAGCGACGGTCAATTGTTTTTTGAGGACATCGACTTTTTCTTTTACTTCCTCGTAATTTAAGCCTTTTGTTTCTTCTTCGCTGCTATCATCGACAACAATACTGTCATCATCTTCTAATTCGTCATCAGCGGGAAGCGCTGCAATTAAATCTTCAGGTTCGGATAAATCAACAAAACCAGAAATTAAATCTGTTAAGCGGATATTGCCTTCATCGTTATTAGTTGAACTAAGCGCAGCGTCAGGTGAAATGGACTCAAATGAGGTAATAAAATCGCTGACAACAACATACGAACGCGCAACAGCTTGCACTATTTGACGTTGACCTTCTTCAATACGTTTGGCAATTTTTAACTCGTCTGCGCGGGTCAAGAGCTCAACCGAACCCATTTCACGCATATACATTCTGACAGGGTCAGTTGTTCTGCCAAATTCATTGTCAAGTGATGCTAGCGCGGCAACTTCTTCTGCATCTTCGTCATCGGTGGTGACGGCAACAGAATCGGTGATTAACGAGTCTTCATCAGGCGCAACTTCGTAAACCTGAATCCCCATGTCATTAATCATGTTGATGATTTCTTCAGCTTGCTCTGGATCAGCATCATTTGGCAAATGATCGTTTACCTCAGCGTACGTTAAGTACCCCTGAAGTTTGCCTTTTGCGATCAATTGTTTTAATTGAGATTGCTGTTGTTCTTCGCTCATTATTTACCCGCGCAGTGAATATTGGTTATCGCTATTGACAATTTTTCGACTAAAAGTGACGAATTAACGCTCAACATACTTGTCGCTAATCCTGTCATTATAGCGTATATACCTATCTTAATCAACTGATCATATTGGCTTCTTTTTGATTTGTTCTTAGTTAATTTTGTTAATCAATGCGCAAGCGTTGATATTGAGTTAAAATACTGTTTTAAGGTATCCCGTTTTTTTCACGGGTGTTTTTTTCACGTCATATTTTGAAGGTTATTCTTATGCGTAAAACCATTCTTACTTTGCTTAGCAGTAGCTCGCTTCTATTTTCGGCAACTAGTTATGCTGCAACAGATTTGCCGCCATCTTCAAAAGTGGCGTTAGGGGCAGTTGAAGAGGTTTGCTCGGATTTTATGGATCCAAGTTGGCGTAAAGAACAGGTGATTGATGGCGTGAAAATTCAGGCATCAAAACTCTGTAATCCTGATAATCCGTATGACATTGCTGCGTTTGTGAAAGGCACAAATGGCGTTTCAATGGATACGCTAATGCAAACGCAATTAGCTGCTGATGCCATTACCATGTCTGATGATATGGATGGCGATGGCGATCCTGACAAAATTATTATCAAACTTGAAGTTGTTGAGTTGAATGGTCATTCACCTGATAACAAAGATCCGATTACAACGTTTGATATTGCGCCGGGATTGCAGCCCACTTTTTGGGTGTATGCACCTAAAACACGCGATATGTCGACGCTTAATTTATATGAATCCATTGCTAATCCCTTATTGCGTGTGCCATCGCCAACCATTCGTGTTGAGCAAGATGACGTAGTATGGATTGTTTTAGAAAATACGCATTATCTGCCGCACTCTATTCATTTACATGGCGTTGATCATCCTTTTATGGATCATTCGCAAAACGGCAATGATGGTGTTGGTCAAACCAGCAACATGGATACCATGCCGGGTGAAAGTAAAACGTATGTGATTAAGCCACGCCAACCTGGTACGATGTACTATCACTGCCACGTTCAACCGCACACTCACATCCCTATGGGTTTGCAGGGGTTGTTTGTTGTTGAGGAAAATCGACCAAACAACTGGCCGCAAACACTTAACGTAGGTGCTGGGCAAGTGCGTCATCCATCGGTTGCTGTGACTGAAAAATATGCGCGTGAATATGATTTACATTACCAGTCTGTAGATAAAGAACTTCATGAAGTCGTTGCACGTTCTGCAAATGATCCACGTTTAATTGCAAAACACATGAACATGGAATATGACACGACAGATGCAACAGATGATTATTTCATGTTAAACGGTCGCTCTTTCCCTTATACATTGCGTGAATCACTCATTTACATGAAAGAAGATGAAAAAGTGAAATTGCGGGTGATTAACGGGCATACTGAATCACTCGCTTTGCATATTCACGGACACAAACCGATTGTGACGCATTATGATGGCGTTGACAATGGTCAAGGCTCTTATATTCAACGCGATGTACATGGTATGGTGCCAGCTCAACGTTTAGATTTAGAGCTTAACGGCAAAGACGATGGCTTAAACAGTTTTGGTCAGGGGATTTGGATGTTCCATGATCACGTTGAAAAAGCATTTACGACCAATGGCATAGGCGAGGGTGGTGATATTAGTTTGGTGGTTTACGATGGCTTTATGGATGATCGTGGTATTCCTATGTCACACGGCATGAGCCTTGCACCTTATTTCACCAAAGAATATTGGAAAAAAGGCAGCTACCCTATTTGGCAAGATTATGACGAATGGCGCAGCTTAGGGCTGCCTGATTTAAACGCGCCTGTTACGCCTTCAAAAGTAGCGGTTCAAACGATTGCACCTAAACTTGATGATATTGAACGCGCGAAAAAAGTGGCTGCTGCAGCACAAGCAGGTGAAGATGATGATTCTTTCCTTGGTAAATTGGTTTACGGCATGTTCCTTGGATTTGCGTTTTATGGTGCATTCTTAAAACGTGAAGTCTTAATTGCTTTGGCAAAAAATCTTTTAAGTAAGCTAAAAAAATAAGATTGATTTATGATTGATGAATCGCGTCCGCCTTTCCCACCGTTCACAGTCGACACCGCTGCAATGAAAGTGCGTGCGGCTGAGAATGCGTGGAATTTGCAAGTACCTGAAAATATTGCCTTAGCGTATAGCATTGATAGTCAATGGCGAAATCGCTCAGAATTTGTGAATGGTCGCGCTGAAATCATTGCTTTTCTACAGCGTAAATGGGCAAAAGAGCAGCAATATCGACTCATTAAAGAATTGTGGGCGTTTCATGAAAATCGTATCGCTGTGCGTTTTGCTTATGAACGGCAAAACGCATCAGGGCAATGGATGCGTTCTTTTGGTAATGAAAATTGGGAATTTAATGAAAATGGGTTAATGCAACGCAGAATTGCGTCAATTAACGATATCGAAATTTCAGAAGAAGACCGTTTATTTCATTGGGAATGGAAAACCCCTCGCCCAGATAATCACCCAAATTTATCTGAATTAAATCTGATTTGATAATCGACACTCGGCGATGGCTTGAATACGCAATCGCCGAATCGCTTCACCAATTTTCGCTCCTTGCAAACCGCTGTTTAATACGATTGATGTATCGATATTTGCCGCTGCACTGGCGAGTTGCAAAAGCATTTCTGCTTGAGGATAAGGTGCATTTTCAAAGGTTAATCGCCCACGCATATCTGATTCACAGGCGATAACAAATTCTTGAAGTCTGTTTTGCTCTTTAAACGCCCCAAGTGTTTGCAGTAAATCAACAAGCGTTGTGGCGCGTAGTTCGTTTACGCGATGACAATGCGTGTGATATTGCGTGACGTGTAGCGCGAGGGTTTTAAAATGATTGGGAACACGTAGACGATTGCACATTTTCTCAACAATTGGGACACCTTTGAGTTCATGCCCATGGTGGTGGGGTAAATCATTTTTGGGTGAAAGTGCTTTGCCTACATCATGCACTAATGCCGCAAAACGGGCTTCTAATTTGTCCGTTAATGTCACTGAGCGGTCTAAGACCATCATGGTATGCACGCCACAATCAATTTCAGGGTGATATTTTGCAGGTTGCTCAATTCCAAATAGCGCATCAATTTCAGGAAAAATTTTCGCCATCGCGCCACAATCGCGTAGCGTATAAAAAAAGGCGGATGGTTTTGATTCACCCAACGCTTTGTGCATTTCCGCCCAAATACGCTCTGGAACAAGAGCATCGACTTCGCCTGCCTGAACCATATCTCGCATCAACGCTTGTGTTTGCTCTGCAATCGTAAAGCCTAATGGTGCATAGCGTGCCGCAAAACGCGCTAAACGTAAAATACGCACAGGGTCCTCTGCAAAGGCGGGGGAAACATGGCGAAAGATACGGTTTTCCAAATCAGCTACGCCACCATAAGGGTCAATAATGTCGCCTTTTTCTGACATGGCAATGGCGTTAATTGTTAAATCACGTCGCAGCAAATCTTGCTTGAGCGTGACATCAGGCGCGGCATAAACACTAAACCCTTTATAGCCTTTTGCAGTTTTACGTTCTGTTCGAGCTAGCGCATATTCTTCTTTTGTTTTTGGATGCAAAAATACGGGGAAATCTTTGCCCACAGCTTGAAAGCCAAGCGCTTGCATGGATTCTGGCGTTTGACCCAAAACGACCCAGTCACGTTCGGTGACAGTTCGGTTTAATAATTTATCGCGGACAGCGCCGCCAACCAGATAAGTTTCCATGGCATGTCGATATTCAAAAATAAAAAAAGTAAATAATTTAAATCTCTATTTTACACGCTCTAGCATTTCCTGTTTAATCACCAGTATTAAACGAAAAAACAAAATTCAAGAAAACGTTTTTTTTGCCGCTAAACTACTCACTAATTATAGGAGTTTGCCCAATGAATCATCATAATTTTAAACCTGTTTTACTGACTGCATTTTTGAGTGCATTGCTTTCAGCGTGTTCAAGTCCCGCACCAACTGCGCATGCTAGCGAATTTGATTATGTTCCACATAAAATTTTGAGTGCAACGGGGTATGGTACGGCTGAAAAAAGCGATCATTACTCACGGCCACAAATTAAACTCATGGCGATGCGCTCATCAAAATTGGATGCGTACCGTAGTTTATCTGAGCAAGTTTACGGTGTTCATTTAACGGGTGTGACAACCGTTGAAAACATGATTATTACGCACGATAGTTATCGCTCTTATGTTGATGCGTATTTGCGTGGCGCGAAAATTGTTCGCACTGTTGCTATCAACAAAGATAAATTTGCCGGTGACGATACTTTTGAAACAGTGGTTGAACTTGAATTAACCCCGCGTTTTTATGAATGTATGAATGGTTCACCTTCTGTTGTTACGCAGTGTATGCAGCACCCACAACCCCCTGTAGCAGAGCCTGAATTATTAACCCCATTCTCAAATGTGGCGCCAACTATTCAACCAACGACAGCAACACTTGTGGCAAGTTCAGCGATTTCAACACCAGCGCATTGCAATAGTATGGATTGCTATGATTATCCGCTTACGTCAGGTTTTGACCGTCCAAATATTACGGAATAAGTTATGACTACGCTCTTGTTTAGGCTTGCATCTATAAGCGCACTTGTTGGCGTCGTGTCTTGCGCAACAACGCCACCACCCGCGCCACCTGCTCCCAAAAATGTGGTGGCAACTGTTGAAGGGCAGGCAACTGTGCAAAATGGCGCTGTCTTGCTGGCAAAAAAACAAGCCTTGCAAGATGCGGTTCGCGTGGCCTCTCAGCAATCGGCTGTGGCGGTTCAAAGTCAATCTTCTGTTGGTCGAGATAATCGATTACTGGAAAGCATGACTATGCGCACAGCGGCTGCGGTAAGCAATACAAAAGTATTGCGTGAATGGCAAGCAGACGGCATTTATCATGTGAAAGCGATGGTTGAGCTGTCGCCAACTGGCACCTGTCAGCCAAATTATCGCAAACGCATTATTGCAACGGCGTTTCCACGCGTTGTGCAAGAACAATTAAGTGATTATGAAAGTAATGATTTAGATAATGGTATTCCGCGCGAAATTAATAATTTGCTGATGGAGTCCAATCAGTTTATTGGAATTAATTCGACAAACTTAGCCATTTATCCACGCCCAGATTTAGCGCCAGATTTGCAAGAGCGCAATGAATACGATCAATCTAAAGTGGTTAAAATGGCCAATAAATCGGGTGCACAATTTGTGTTATCAGGCGTGTTGCGTGATATGGAAATTGCTTCTGATGAATATATGCAAGGCAGTGGCGTTGAAGGTTTGTTTAATAGCTGGAAACGACATATCACAGGCAGTCGTAATATTGGTATTGATATTTATGTTCACGATGGCATGACAGGGGCGTTATTGTTTCAAAAGCGCTATGTCGATAAATCCAGTGGTGACGTCTTCATTCCAGCAAGTTATACCGTGGGAAGCGATGGTTTTCGCTCAACCGCGACGGGTCAAAAGATTACTCAAATTATTCATGATGCAAGTGCTGATATAGCGCAATCTTTGAGTTGTTATCCTTTCTCAACGCGGATTGCCGATATCAAAGGCGATAAAATTTATATCGATGCAGGCGCACAAGAAAAACTCAATGTAGGTGATCAGCTCATTGTTTATGCATCAGCAGGTGAGGGAATTCAGCTTGATGGTGGCAATAGCTTCACCTCAAACAAACAACCAACAAACGTGCTGACTATTCAATCAATCACACCGCGTTATGCGATAGGCACACTTGAAGGCGTAGTCAAAAAACCAAATATTAAAATTGGTGATTGGGTGCGTTCACAATAATTGCTCTATTGTGAAAATCATTTTAAACTCGCTGTTATGTGCTGCCGCTTTTTAGCGGCAGTTTTGTTTCACTCGATAAAAAATGAAAATGACCAAATCTACTCAATTTTGGGGAATTGTGCCAGCGGCAGGCGTTGGTAAACGCATGAATGCAAATTGTCCAAAACAATATCTTCCGCTATTCACTGAAAACACAGCACATTCAACAGTCGCCTGCACTGTTATTGAACACACATTAAGTCGTTTAATTGAGGCGGATATGTTTGAAAAAATCGTCGTTGCCATTTCAACGGATGATGCGTATTGGCCCGATTTGTCCATTTCAACACACACTAAAATTCTTCGCGCACAAGGTGGAAAAGAGCGTGCGGATTCGGTTTTAAATGCGTTACATGCGCTTGATGGTATCGCCAATGCTGATGATTGGGTGCTTGTACATGACGCTGCGCGTCCTTGCATTACAAAAGAAGATATTCATGTGTTAATTTCAACGCTACGCGAAGATGACGTAGGCGGCATTTTAGCCCTTTCTTCACACGATACCTTAAAAGAAGTGCATGGCAATCACATTATGAGCACGCTTGATCGTAACGTGATTTGGCGGGCATTAACGCCACAAATGTTTCGTTATGGGTTATTAAAACAATCGCTAGAGGCTACGCAGGGCAATGACGCCGTAACGGACGAGGCGAGTGCGCTGGAAATGCAAGGTTTTACACCAAAGATTGTTGAAGGGCGTAGCGATAATATCAAAATCACTCGCCCCGAAGATTTAGCCCTCGCACAATTTTATTTAACAAAGCAACATTCAACCACGCCCAATCCTTGAGAAAAATGGTAAAATTCCACCCATCGCCCTTTTAGGAAAACAGAAAAACGATCATGCAAAATAAAACAATAACGCAACTCGCTCAAGGCCTGCGTGCCAAAGAATTTTCCAGTGTTGAACTCACACAGCATTTTTTAAATCGTATTGAAAAACACACAGATTTAAACGCATATATTACCGTCACCGCAGATCAAGCCTTGCAAGCTGCGCAACTTGCTGATGCGCGAATTGCAAGTGGGAACGCTGAGTTATTAACAGGCATTCCGATGGCGCATAAAGATATTTTTTGTACACAAGATGTAAAAACCACCTGTGGTTCAAAAATGCTCGATAATTTTATTGCGCCCTACAACGCTACCGTCGTTGAAAAATTGAATGCGGCTGGCGCGGTGAATTTGGGTAAGCTTAATATGGACGAATTTGCGATGGGTTCGTCAAATGAAACGAGTTTTTATGGCGCGGTGAAAAATCCATGGCATAAAAATGCAGTTGCCGGTGGTTCATCTGGCGGCAGCGCGGCAGCGGTAGCAGCGCAGCTTGCTGTTTGCGTGACGGGTACCGATACAGGTGGCTCTATTCGCCAGCCTGCTGCGTTTTGTGGCGTAAGTGGTATTAAACCCACTTACGGTCGCGTCTCACGTTTTGGCATGATTGCGTATGCGTCAAGCCTTGATCAAGGTGGCTCGATGGCGCGTAGTGCGCAGGATTGCGCTATTTTATTACAATCTATGGCTGGATTTGATGCGAAAGATTCAACCAGCGTTGACGTGCCTGTGCCGGATTATTGCGCTGACTTAGATAAACCCTTAACGGGCCTTAAAATCGGATTACCTAAAGAATTTTTCACTGCAGATTTAAATGCGGATATGGCCAAAACGCTTGACGCTGCTATTGAAGAATATAAAAAACTCGGTGCTGACATTAAAGAAGTTTCCATGCCGAATTTGAAATATGCGATTCCGGCTTATTACGTCATTGCCTCAGCGGAATGTTCATCGAATTTGTCACGTTATGACGGTGTGCGTTTTGGGTATCGCTGCGAAAATCCAGCAGATTTAAATGATTTATACACACGCTCGCGCGGTGAAGCGTTTGGTAAAGAAGTAAAACGTCGTATTTTGATGGGGACGTATGCACTCTCAGCGGGTTACTACGATGCGTATTATCTCAAAGCGCAGCAAGTACGTCGTTTAATTAGCGAAGACTTTAAACAAGCGTTAAGTGAAGTTGATGTCATTTTTAGTCCGGTTACGCCAACACCTGCGTTCAATATTGGTGAAAAACTAGCTAATCCTATCGAGATGTATTTAGCTGATATTTACACAATTGCAATCAATTTAGCTGGCTTACCTGCTATGTCGATCCCCGCTGGATTTATAGGTGGATTGCCTGTTGGTTTGCAGTTGATTGGCAATTATTTTGACGAAACGCGGCTTTTAAATGTCGCGCACGCGTATCAACAAGTGACAAATTGGCATACACAAACGCCACATTTAGATAATTAATACAAATGAACGTCAAACACGCCTCAACGTATATTAGCGTATTGGATTACCTTGACGGTGAAAAGATAAGCGATGTAAAACACGAATATATCAATGGCGAAGTATATGCCATGGCTGGGGCGAGTCGTAGTCATAATATTTTAACGGGCAATGTCTGGTCTGCATTTATGGCGCATTTGGATGGAACACGTTGTATTTCATTTTCGTCAGACATGAAAGTGAATATTGATAATCAATTTTTCTATCCCGATGTACTTGTGACTTGTGATGATGATCTTGGCGATGACTATTACACAAAGGCACCTATTATTCTTGTTGAAGTGCTCTCAAAGAGTACGCGAAAAATGGATAAATCGTTTAAATTAGCTGCATATAAAACGATTCCGAGTTTGCTGGAATACGTTTTAATTGAACAAGAGTTTGCAGAAATTGAAATTTGTCGTCGATATTCCCATTGGAGTTCAACACATTATTTTTTAGGTGATGATGTGCATTTTGAATCCATTGATCTCACACTGTCGGTTGAGGCGATTTATCGACGTGTTCAAAATCAAGATGTCATCGATTATTTACAGGCGCAAACGTAATGAGAAGCGAATTATTTTTTGACGTTCAATATCAAACAATTTAGGAATAACACATGAATACACAATGGGAAGCGGTGATTGGTCTTGAAATTCACACG
>Ga0208089_1000052_pt1 | contig 29380 bp, 33 predicted proteins | sample LakMenEpi29Jun12_FD_150744 | JGI IMG/M metagenome (GOLD analysis project Ga0208089, IMG submission 150744) | Freshwater microbial communities from Lake Mendota, WI - 29JUN2012 deep hole epilimnion (SPAdes) | ecosystem: Environmental > Aquatic > Freshwater > Lake > Epilimnion/Euphotic zone ... | reverse complement strand
AAAAAAGGCTAGATTTCTCTAGCCTTTTTGTTTTGAATCAAGTTGAAATTATTTCAACAAGCCTTGCAATAAATCATTGAGTTTATGCACGAATTCAGCTGGATTTTCCAAATGTCCGCCTTCGCTCAAAATCGCTTGGTCGAAGAGAATGTTTGTTAAATCAGCAAAACGGTTATCGTCTTGCTCAGTTTTCAAACGTTGTACTAAACCGTGATCTGGGTTAATTTCAAAAATAGGTTTTTTACCGCCCATGCCACCAAACATTTGTCCCGCATCTTTCATAATGCGTTCCATGTGCAAGCTCATGCCGTAAACGTCTGCAACAACACACGCAGGTGAAAGTGTTAAACGGTGACTCAAACGCACTTCACTCACTTTGTCGCCAAGCACGTCTTTGATTTGGTTGATAACCGATTCAAAATCTTTGCTGACTTCTTCTTGCGCCGCTTTTTCTTCTTCGGTTTCTGTTGCGCCTAAATCTAAATCACCTTTTGCCACAGATTGAAGATGTTTATCTTCAAATTCATCTAAGTGTGACACCAACCATTCATCGATACGGTCTGAAAGTAATAAGACTTCAATGCCTTTTTTGCGGAAAATTTCCAAATGTGGACTATTTTTCGCCGCAGAATAACTTTCAGCGGTGACATAATAAATTTTGTCTTGGCCCTCTTGCATACGACTAACATAATCTTCAAGGCTGACGTCTTGCTTATCGCTGTCGTTATGCGTTGACGCAAAACGCATCAATTTTGCAACGCGCTCTTTATTGGCATTGTCTTCAATTGGCGCTTCTTTCATCACTGTGCCAAATTGTGACCAGAATGTCGCGTATTTTTCGGGTTCGTTTTTCGCTAAGTTTTCAAGCATACCAAGCACTTTTTTCACTGCACCAGATTTAATGGTGTTGATTTGTTTGCCTTGTTGCAGAATTTCGCGCGAAACGTTGAGCGGTAGCGATGTTGAATCAATAATCCCGCGAACAAAACGCAAATAACGTGGCATTAACTGATCGGCATCGTCCATAATGAATACTTTGCGGACATAGAGTTTCACACCATGTTTCGCGTCTTTATCCCACATATCAAAAGGTGCGCGACCGGGAACATAAAGTAATAATGTATATTCGTTTGAGCCTTCCACTTTGCTGTGAACGTGGGTGAGGGGATCTTGGAAATCATGGGCAACGTGTTTGTAGAATTGGTTGTAATCCTCGTCTGAGATTTCGTGACGTGATTTTGTCCAAAGCGCGGCTGCACTGTTAACGGTTTCTTCCACGATTTGTGGCGCCGCTTTTTCTGCATTTTCATCATCACTTTCATCTTCTTGCGCATGAACTTCTTTGTCCATGACAATTGGCAATGAAATGTGATCTGAGAATTTACGAACGATAGAGCGTAATTTCCAGCCATCTAAAAATTCATCTTCACCTTCTTTTAGATGTAATACGATTTCAGTGCCGCGTCCTGCTTTATCAACGCTCTCGATGGTATATTCGCCTTCACCAGCAGATTCCCAACGTGTACCTTCAGTTGAACCTGCTTTTCGCGTGGTCAGCGTCACTTTATCTGCAATAATAAAGGCAGAATAGAAACCAACACCAAATTGACCAATTAACTCGCTGTCTTTGGCTTGCTCGCCAGTAAGGGCTTCAAAAAACTGTTTCGTACCCGATTTTGCGATGGTGCCGATGTGCTCTTGCACTTCTGCGCGTGTCATCCCAATACCGTTATCGATAATGGTGACGGTGCGTTTTGCTTCGTCAAATTCCAAACGGATTTTTAAATCGCTATCGCCTTCATACAAACTTTCGTTTGATAACGCTTCAAAACGCAATTTATCAGCTGCGTCAGAGGCATTTGAAATTAATTCGCGCAGGAAAATTTCTTTATTGCTATAGAGCGAATGAATCATTAAATGCAATAAATGTTTAACTTCTGTTTGAAAGCCTAAGGTTTCTTTGTGTGCTGCTGTTGTCACTGTTTTTTCCTTGAATAAAAAATGAACAATAAAAATGAATTGCTACAGATTTATGGGCAGGTTTCATTTTTTCAAGGAAAAAATTGAATATTAATTTTTTTTGAGGCATTTTTACACGCTCCCACGCACTGCATGGGAGTGTTACGAGAAAATTTAACGACTGTTGACAATATCCGAAATAAGCGTCGCGCCACGGTAAATCAATCCCGTGTAAAGTTGAACCAAGCTGGCACCCGCGTCAAATTTTTCCTGCGCATCACTTGCACTTAAAATTCCACCTACGGCGATAATGGGAATTTGACCGTTTAATGCTTGTGCAAGCTGGCGCACAATTTCCGTAGACATGTCTTTGAGTGGTGCGCCACTAAGGCCGCCCATTTCATGCGCATTGACATGTTTTCCAACCACTGGGCGTGAAATAGTGGTATTGCTCGCAATGACACCATCGATTGAAAACTCAAGCAACAAATTAGCAATATGTTTGACTTCACTTGGTGTTAAATCAGGTGCAATTTTAAGCACCAACGGAACATAACGCCCGTGTTCAACTTGCAGTTTTAACTGTTCTTCTTTAACGGATGAAATTAAATGGCGTAAATCATCACCTTGTTGGAGTTGACGCAAATTTTTCGTATTAGGAGACGAAATATTGAGCGTGATGTAACTCGCTACACTATAGGCTTTGCGCAGACAAATTAAATAATCATCAAGCGCGTTTTCAATAGGCGTATCAGCGTTTTTACCAATATTGACACCTAAAATGCCCGCATAATGGCTGCGTGCGACTTGCTCGAGAAAATAATCGATGCCCTTATTATTAAAGCCCATACGGTTAATAATGGCCTCATGTTCGACTAAACGAAATAAACGTGGCTTAGGATTGCCGTCCTGCGGACGTGGCGTGAGTGTACCTATTTCTAAAAATCCAAATCCTAATGCGGCAAAACCGTCTAAACAATCGCCATTTTTATCCAGTCCCGCCGCTAGTCCAACGGGATTTTTAAACGTTAGTCCCATAATATGAACGGGCTTATCAGCCATTTTGGGATGTAGCGCGTTGACCGCACCTTGCGCAGCACTTAATGTTTTGAGCGTTATATCATGCGCGGTTTCGGGATCAACAGAAAAAAGTAAGGGGCGAATTAATGAGTATGGATTCATAGCGCGTTTTTAGATAAATGTTTAAAGAATTGATAGGCTTGTGGATCAATCACAGTCGGACGATTTAACACGATATCAGCAAGTAATTGTGCAGACGCAGGCGCCATGGTTAAACCGTTTCTAAAATGGCCTGCATTGATACTTAAATTAGTGATTTCGGGATGAAAGCCGATATAGGGGACACCGTCTTCCGTTGCAGGGCGAAGTCCAGCCCAATGTTTAATCATTGGCGCGTCTTTTAATGACGGTAGCAAGTTCGTTGCAAAGTTAAAGATTTCCTCGTGGGCTTTAACGGTCACTTCTTTATGAAATACATCGTATTCCACCGTGCTGCCAGCCAGAATTTTACCGTCACGTCTTGGAATTAGATAATGATCACCGTGCAACACAATATTTTTTAATGTATTAGCAGGGGTATCGAATACGAGCATTTGACCTTTTGCCGGATAAATTTCAGGCGCATCTAACACGCCAATAAGGTATTGCTGAAAAATAGAGCGCGTCCACGCGCCAGCGGTTAGAACAACTTGATGCAGTGGAAATCTACCGTGATTTGTGTGGATATCGTGCAATTTTTGCTGCTCGAGTGTGAAATGGGTAATTTCACAATGCTCAACAAGATGAAGACCTTTTGCCAGTACATCGTGTTTTAAAGCTTCGAGCAAGCGTGGATTGCGAATTTGTGCAATGTCAGGCAATAAAATAGGTGCCAGTGGCTCGACATTTAATCCAGAAAAACAATCATCCTCGGGTTTTTGCATGCGAACATGATGCTTTTCACCCCATTGATGTGCAAGGCTGACTTCTTCAGGTGAATTTTGTGTAATGAGTAAACCACTTTGCGTCCACTCTGGATCAATTCCCGTATCCGAGTGCAATTGCGCGGCAAGCGTAGGATATGTTTTTAGACTTTCAATAACCAAATCGCTAATGGCAGGTGCTTGTCGCCATGGATAAAGAGGGAGCAAAATTCCACCACCCGCCCATGATGATTCATGACCGCATTCATTTTTTTCAAGTAATGTCACACTTGCACCAGCATGGAGAAACTCTCGTGCAGTGAGAAGTCCCATCACGCCGCCGCCAATAATCGTAATATCTGAATTTTGCATTATGTTGATTTTACCTGTAAATAATAAAAATAGTTTTATTGCGTTTTGGTAAATAACGCCATAGATTCAACGTGTCCGGTGTGCGGGAACATATCCATCACGCCTGCGGTAACGAGTGTGTAGCCAAGTTCATTGACTAAAATACCGGCATCTCTCGCTAACGTAGAGGGATTACAGGATACATAAACAATGGTTTCTGGTTGCCAGCGTTTGAAGTGATGCAAAATCTCAGACGCGCCAGCGCGAGAGGGGTCGAGCATAATTTTATTATAATGCGCATTTGCCCAAGGCATTTGGCTAATATCTTGAGTTAGATCAGCTGCAAAGAATTCGACATTTTCAATGTTATTATGACGAGCGTTTTCTTTTGCGTGATTCACAAGCGGTAAATCGCCTTCAATACCGACAACATGACCGGCATATTTGGCAAGAGGAAGTGTGAAATTACCTAAGCCACAGAACAAGTCCAGCACATTATCGTCTTTAGTGAGCGCCATGATGTCTAAAACGCGGTTAATCATTTGTCGATTAATGCCGTAATTCACTTGCGTAAACATCGCAGGACGGAATTTAAATTCAATACCGTGATCGGGTAGCTCATAGGTGAGCATCACTGTGGGTTCACCGTCGAGTGGGGTAATCGTGTCAGGGCCTTTGGGTTGCAGGCAAAGACTAATATCATGTGCGTGTGCAAATTCACGCATTTTCTCTTTATCTTCGGCCGTGGGTGGCTCGAGTACACGCACGGCAAGTACACATTTTTCGTCACCAATAGCGACTTCAATTTGGGGAATTTTGTCACGAATGGTTAAACTTTTAATCATCTCACCCAATTCAACAAGACGTGTCCCGACAAGGGGGTGCATAACGGCGCAACTGTTAATTTCCGCTAAAAACGGATTACGACGCTCACGGAATCCCACTAAAACGCGGTCTTTTTTAGCGACATATTTCACGCCCATACGCGCTTTGCGGCGGTATCCCCAATGCTCGCCAACAAGCGGTTCCCATAAAGGTGGAATCTCGACTTTCCCTATACGTTTGAATTGTTCGCATAATAAATCTTGTTTGATTTGAATTTGCGCGTCAACGTGCACATGCTGAAAGCTGCAGCCGCCGCAAACACCATAATGCGGGCAGGGGGCTTGCACACGATTTTCTGCGCGGGTAATTAAATTGACAACTTTACCTTCCGCAAAATCTTTGCGACTGTCTGTGTATATAAATTCGACTTGCTCACCAGGTAGTGCTTCATCAATAAATACCGCTTTACCGTTCACATGGGCCACGCCGCGCCCATCATGCGTAAAAGATTCAATGGTGGCGGGAGTGGGTATTTCTGAAAATGTTTTTTTACGGGGTCTTCTTGACATGAATGTAATATTTTTAAGTTAGGGTAAATTAAGATTGCACAATCATAACAAAATTAAGCGGTCGTAGCTCATTGGGCTTTTCTTTGTTACTATCACGTCATTATTGACTGACTATTTTTTTTCATGCCACAGAGTTATTTATTTCAGCGCGAACCCCGATGGATGTCCCCAACACCAGCGCGATGCAAGGTATTGCCGCCTACATTGCAATCGTGGTTGCATGAGAAAACATCACTGACGCAGCGTCTGCGTGATGAATGGGGTGCGGTCAGCGTACAGGTATTGTTTGAATGTTGGCAAGTGCCTTTTTTATCAGAGCGAAGAAGGCTTCAATTACCTGAAAACCGCTTATGTTTAGTGCGTGAAGTGGTACTCTTAAGTGGGAATACACCGCTGATTCTGGCGCGAACGATTATTCCACGAGAAACATTGATGGCAACGCATGGCAATTTAGCGCGACTTGGAACGCGACCGTTGGGCGAAATTTTATTTTCTTCTCCGAGTTTAGAGCGACAATGGTTGGATGTATCGCACCTATTGCCCGATAACTGGAAGCTCGCTCAATCACCATTTTCAGTTGAGAAACCTTTATGGGGAAGGCTTACCCGATACAGTATAAAGAAGCGGCCAATGCTTGTAAGTGAATTTTTTTTACCGAGTTTAGTTGAAAAATGATAACGATCATCCAGCGCGTCACACAAGCCAGTGTTAGCGTAGACAATAAAATTATTGGCGACATTCGCCAAGGCATCATGGCATTAGTGGCTGTTGAGAAAAACGATACGCATATAAATGCGGAGCGTTTATTTGAGCGCATCATTAATTACCGAATATTTTCCGATCAAAATGACAAAATGAATTTGAGTTTGCGAGATATTGAAGGTGGTTTATTACTGGTGCCGCAATTTACCCTCGCAGCAAATACGAATAAAGGGAATCGCCCCAGTTTTGCGAGTGCGGCGCCTCCGGAATTTGGGCGAGACATGTTTGCCTATCTGCAAGATCATGCGATGAAAAACTATCACACTGTAAAATTTGGGGAGTTTGGCGCGGATATGCAAGTGGCGCTCATTAACGATGGTCCCGTGACTTTTACGCTTACCGTGAGTGGGGGATAAATTTATGCAGATTGGCTCTTATCAGCTAAAAAATAATCTAATTCTTGCCCCCATGGCGGGCGTGAGTGATGCACCTTTTCGAGAAATTTGCGCTGAATTTGGTGCGGGACTGACTGTATCGGAGATGGTGGCATCAAATCCTATACTACGCAACAATACAGGCACTTTACTTCGCGCTAAACATGGTGAAAATAATGGTGTGCGTTCAGTGCAGATTTTAGGCACCAATCCGAAAGATTTGGCGCAAGCGGCGAAAATTAATGTGCAAAATGGCGCGCAAATTATTGATATCAATATGGGATGTCCTGCGAAAAAAGTATGCTCAGTGGCTGCGGGTTCTGCTTTGCTGCGCGATGAAACACTGGTTAAACAAATTCTGGAGGCGGTTGTCAGTGCTGTCGATGTTCCTGTGACGCTTAAAATTCGCACTGGCTGGGACAAGGATAGCCGTAATGCAATCACAATTGCCAAAATTGCGGAAGATTCAGGTATTTCGGCACTGACCATTCATGGTCGAACGCGTGCATGTAAATTTGAAGGGTTGGCGGAATACGACACTATTAAACAAGTCAAACAAGCGGTATCCATTCCCATTATCGCCAATGGCGATATTGATAGTCCTGAAAAAGCGCGTCTTGTTTTAGCGTATACAGGAGCTGATGCTATTATGATTGGACGCGCTGCACAGGGAAATCCTTGGCTATTTGCGCAAGTGTCACATTTTCTCAATAGTGGCGAATTGCTTGAAAAACCGTCAATGAATGACATTCATGATGTTTTAATGATCCATTTAGAAAAACTGTATTCGTTTTATGGTGCGGGCACAGGTGTGCGCCTAGCAAGAAAACATATAAGCTGGTATTTTCGCGCACTTGAAAGTGTTGACAGTGCGCTCAAGTCGCAGATTAATCAGACGCTTGAGCCAAAAGAACAATTGAGATTAGTTTCGTTGGCGATGGGGATTATGGATAGTTAGTACAATGTTCAAATTATTAATCATTTATAGGTTTTCAAATCGCCCAAATAGTTGATTAGATTGACTAAATTGAATGCTTATTTTCCACCTACGCGTTAATTTTATAAAATTTTTAACATCAATCATCTGCTTCAAAATCTAATTTCCCCCCATTTCATCAGTTTCTACCCAGTACCCTATTTATTCTTCGATATCATAGGTTGCCAGAATTCAATCAAAAGGCTTTACCCGCCCACCTTAATCAATCATTCCCCTATCGTGCCCTAATTTTTCCATCAAAAAGTGTGATCTACATCACACTTTTGAAAAAAAGTGTTATAATTACTTTACAATATTAAAAAATTGTTTTACTGCCGAATAGGCAGATTTGTAAAAGAAACATTTACTTTCGATAGCTCTTTATCATACCTACTGCCGAATAGGCAGATCAAAATTAGTTTATTAGCTGTATAGTATTCGCCCTATTTTTAGGTCGATAAAAATGACAGTAATTCTCTTGTTCAATAACGAAAATGACGTTTAAAACCTTATCAACATTAGTTAAAACACTTTTGGTTATTGTTGAAAAGTTTAAATTACGATAATTCATCTATGGAAATTGGTTGACATGATTTTGATTTCAAATAACACAAGCTATTTTTACAGTGTTGAGTTATAAAATTATGAAAAATAAAGCATTATTAGCATTTATCTGTTTTATAGGGATTGTTTCCACGCCTGCTTTTTCTGATATTACACTGACTTTGAATAGTGGTGAATTTGTTCAGCATGATAATGGTACCGTCACAGACAATGCAACAGGCTTAACGTGGCAAGTGTGTGCGGTTGGGCAAAAATGGGATGGTTCCACTGGATCATGCATGAATAAAGCGCACGTTTTTACTTATGCAAATGCAATGAAAATTACGAGTGATTTTGCAGATAAAACGGATTGGCGTTTACCTTCGCTGATTGAATTAAACTCCATCTTTGAGCTTAAAAATAATAATCAACCCGTTAACAAATTAGTCTTTCCTCAAATGCCAATGGATAGAGGATTTATCTCTTCCACGATCTATGCAGCCAAGACGCAGTCATTAACATGGATTGTGTTAACGAATTCTGGAAAAAACAGTCAGCCGGCAAGTTCAAGTCCATCAACGGGTAATTATGTCAGATTAGTGCGTGGTCGAATGAAAGCGGCGATACAAGATTCAACTGTGGTCAATACGTCTCAATCGACAGCGAAAACGGATTTGAAGGTGACATTAGCCGTGTCTTCCAATCCTGTTAAACTCAATCAATATATTAATTTCACCATCAATGTGTCAAATAAAGGCAAGCTTATCGCAACGGATACGATAGTAAATTTTTATTTACCAACTAATTTAATGCAATACGATTTGGCGTCAGATAATTGTGAAAAAATTGGTGAAAGTGTTATTTGTAACGTTGGGGATGTTCATGCAGGGGAAAGTGTTAGCAAAACGATTAGAGTAGCAATGCAAAAAGTGGGTGCGATGAGTACAAGTGTTTCTGTTAAAGCAAATGAAGTGGATGTAAATAATTCCGATAATCAAGCAAAACTAACGATTAGTATTAAAAAATAATAGTTCCACCGATAAAAAAACTCCCAGTATTTTTACAATAATGGGAGCTGTGAAAGTAGGAGATAGCCAGTAATTTGAATAAAACGCTTAACCATGAGCGGACTTGTAAAATTCGCGGTTTAAATAGGTATTGCTTAACACGGCAGCAATGGCAAATAATACGGTTGAAATAATAAATTGACCTGAAATAAAGCCCACAATACCCACGAAAAACGTGATGCCAATCAAAATATCTCTGTAGAAAGTAGTCATGATAAATCCTTAAAAAAGTGAATAAATAAATGTAGTTCAGTTGGTGCTTACTATACAGGGGTGTTTATTTATTGACAATACGGTCTTTTATTGATTTATAGTTTCCAAATTGGATGCAAATGAAAGATCGCGCATTAAAGTTAAGATGAAAATGACTTTAATGCGCGTTGAGAGTGGAATGAAGGATTTTATTTCCCTAATACGTCATGGCGTGTGGTTTCGGCTAATGCGTTGACTTGCTCAACTAATTCTTTTTCAACGCCTAATTCGATGAGTGTTGCTTCTAAATTTTCAAGTACTGCATTGAAATGGCTATCATCCAGTCCCATTTTAACGAGCTTAGCATGACCAGCACGTAAATCTTTGCCACTATAGTGACTTGGGCCGCCAAACGCCATGGTCAAAAACGCTTTTTGTTTAGCGGCTTGTTTTTCCATGTCGACATTGTCAAAAAAACGATAGATGCGATGATCTTCTAACACTTTTTTGTAAAACACTTCAACTGCAGCATCGACAGCAGCTTCACCGCCAAGTTGTTCAAATAAACTGGTGCTATTTTCTTCGCTCATTGTCCTATATCCTCTTCGTGATTTATTATAAAAATTATGATTGAGCTTACCGCTCAAAAAAAGAGTTTATAGGAACAAAAGCGTCGATACAATATAATCATTATTTAACTTATTGAAATGACTTATTCGCAATAAAATCAATGCAACATAACCATTGGTACACTTGCTGATAAACTGTTCTATAATAGGCGGTAACTTACTTTTTTTAATTATTTTTACGGTTAATATAGTTTATGGAACATGAATCCAAATCAGATTGGGAACGCAACCTAATTAAGGAAGTTGCCCTCGCAGCGATTACGGAGCAAACACGTGCCCGTCGATGGGGTATTTTTTTTAAAGGCTTGTTGTTTGTGTATTTGTTCGCCATTTTTGGCGTGACCGTCTACCCTAAGTTGGGAGATCACCACGCTGGCTCAAAAGGTGATGATCATACCGCTATTATTGATTTAATTGGTCCGATTGCTGAAGATAAACCAGCAAATGCCGATTCAATTATTGAAGGTTTGCGTGATGCCGTAGAGGATAAACACACGAAAGGGATTATTCTTCATGCAAATTCGCCTGGTGGAAGTCCTGTCCAATCGGCGTATGTGTATGATGAAATTCGCCGAATTAAGAAAGAACATCCAACACTGCCTATTTTTACAGTGGTAAGTGATATATGTGCATCGGGTTGTTATTATATTGCGTCAGCGAGTGATAAAATTTATGTCAATCAAGGGAGTTTGGTGGGTTCGATTGGCGTTTTAATGGACGGTTTTGGTTTTGTGGATGTGATGCAAAAATTAGGTGTCGAGCGTCGACTGCTCACAGCAGGCTCACATAAAGCGATGCTGGATCCATTTACACCGCGTAAAGAAAACGATACAACGTATATGCAAAGTTTACTCAATCAAGTCCATCAACAATTTATTACCGCAGTTAAAAATGGACGTGGTGAGCGCTTGAAAGAAACGCCTGATTTGTTCTCTGGACTTGTTTGGAGTGGTGAGGAAGGAGTGAAAATTGGGTTAGTGGATGACTTTGCAACTCAACGTGATGTTTCAAAAAACATTATTGGTGCCGAAAACGAAGTAAACTTCACACCAAGAGAGCAACTATTTGATCGCCTTGCTGGGCGATTAGGGGCGTCTTTTGGACAATCACTGAGTAGTTTTCTGCAGGCAACGTCGTTGCGTTAATATTTTGGAATGAATTTATGACTAAGAAAAAAGAAACCGCGTCAACTAAACAAGATAAAAAGCATGATAAAAAAGTGACGCTCGTGAAAATGCCAAGCTATAGCACAATGCTTTTTGGTGCGATTGCGGCTTATTGGCTATCCACTATCATGAACCCCGCTTTTGTGGCGATTGGCGTACTGGTTATTTTATTTATTCCAATTGTATCAGTGGATAATATTTTCGCACGTCAATTTTCTAAAGCGTATCAACGTCCAGAACCTGAAGAAACGGCGAATGATCAAAAACCAGTAGATGATAAAAAAGCAAAAAAACCAGAAGTAAAAAAAGTCGCCGCAGCGGCGCCCGCGAAAGCAGTTGAAGCAAAACCTGCAGCCGTAAAAAAATAAAAATCACATTAAATTAAAACAGTAGGGATTTCTAATTTTTGTATTTCAAACTAGATAAAGTGTATAGCTAGAGTTGCAATGTTCATATTTTTGATAAACAAGTGGGGATTTAATAATGACTAACGTAACGTTTACGCTTCCAAGTGATACAGTAGGAAATGCAACAGGTGGGATTTTGCTAGGTGATTTTAATCACTGGAATCAAGCCGATGGGATCGTTCTTGAAAAACAGAAAAATGGGGATTTACAGGCGACTTTGCCTCTTGAGGTGGGTAAATATTATGAATATCGTTATTTGCTCAGTGATGGTCGATGGGTAAATGATGAATATGCGAATCCTTATACGAATACATACGGGCATTATGTTGAAAATTGCAGTTTGATTGTGCCTGCCGATCTAAAAGAATCTGCTGTGCCGTCATCAGGTATTCAAGAATCTGCTGTACCGTCATCAGAGGTTCAAAAAACAGATGATTTAACTAAAATTGAGGGGATTGGTAAAAAAATCGCGGAACTTTTAGTGGCGCAACATATTTGTACATTTGAGGATTTAGCCAATTCAAAGAATAGAACTTTGCAAAATATTCTAAATGATGCAGGCAGTCGATATAAATCCTATGATCCAAATACATGGGTTGAGCAAGCTAAATTGGCCTCTGAGGGCAAATGGGATGAGCTTAAAAAATTGCAACTTGATCGCAAGAATGCAAAAAAAGCTTCTTGAACAAATGATGTTAGGTACTTTTAAATCGTAAATGGTTATTGAAAACAGTGGTATCGCCTTATATTTTCTGATGGCGTTTGGTTCGGGTTATGCAATTGGTAATTTGCATGGAATGGGTTTTTTAAAAACGTGGCTTGTCTCCATTCTTTTTGTGCCTTTTGCGTATGAATTGCTTAACCCGAATATCTTGATGGTTCTTACCGTTATCGGTTTCTCGTTTGGGTTGTATTTTGCAAAAAGTGTCTCATTTTTTGATGTGCTCAGTTATCTAAGCCCCAAACGTTTTTTACAACCACGCAAAAAAAATACGATAAATCAATCAACTTATCACGCTACGTTTTCAGCAACTGCTGATCATAATTCGCCCTTTGATGCTCGGCGTCCTGAGGAAGTTTTGGGGTTGTCGCCTGATTTCACCCAAGAAGAGCTTAAAGCGGCTTATCAACGCGAATCGAATCGCACCCATCCTGATAAATGGGCAAATAAATCAAAGGCGCTTCAACAAATGATGAGCGCAGAGCAACAACAAATCAATGCGGCATATAAAAAATTAAAACGCTAAACTGCTTGGAGCGAAGCGAATGCACGAACTTTCTTTACTCGAAAATGTGCGAACGATTTTAGAAGAGCACGCTCGTAGCCAACATTTTCAGACTGTCGAAAATATCACTTTAGAAATTGGTGTATTATCTTGCGTTGAACTTGATGCGTTAACTTTTGCATTTGCATCTGTCATGAAAGATTCGCTTGCAGAGTATGCGGAATTGAAATTTAAACGAATTGAGGGGCAAGGGCGCTGCTTTGAATGTGGTCAGTTGACACCTATGCTTGAGTTATATGACGTTTGTGCGCATTGTGGGCATTTCCGAGTAGAAATAGTGAGCGGACTTGAAATGAAAATTACAGAACTTAAGGTGCGTTAATATGTGTGGAATTTGTGGTTGCAGTGATATGTCATTCTCAGGAAAATTTATCCCCGTCAATAAAGCTAACGCGTTATTGTTTACGTCTTATGATTCAAACCAAGGTGATGAAAGTGCTGACAAGAGTCGCTTGATTCAAATGGAAGTGGATTTACTGAGTAAAAATAATAGTTATGCTGCGAAGAATCGCCTGTATTTTCAGGAGCAGGGTATTTTTGTCCTCAATTTGGTGTCTAGTCCTGGTGCAGGGAAAACCACCTTGCTGGTTGAAACGATTAAAGCTCTAAAAGAGGTTTTTTCGATTGCGGTTATTGAAGGTGACCAACAAACACAGCATGATGCCGATCGCATTCGGGCAACGGGCGTGCGTGCTTTGCAAATTAATACAGGGCGAGCGTGTCATTTAGATGCGCAGGGTATTGGTGTTGCGGTGGCGAAACTAGGCATTGAAAATAACAGTTTTTTAGCCATTGAAAATGTCGGTAATTTGGTCTGTCCTTCTGCCTTTGATTTGGGCGAAGCACATAAAGTGGTGGTTTTATCTGTAACAGAAGGCGATGACAAGCCACTCAAATACGCGGATATGTTTTACGCTGCCGATGTAATGATTATCAATAAAATTGATTTATTACCTTATGTCGATTTTGATGTGGCGCGTTGCATTGCATTCGCGCAGCAGGTTAATCCATCCATTCACATTATTGAGCTTTCCGCGACAAAAGGTGATAATTTTAGTGAATGGACAAATTGGCTGCGCTCTTCAATGCAGAAAGTGATTAAATCACACGCGCTTTGAGTTTATTAGAAAGTGATGTTCCAAAGCGTAAACAAGGTTGCTCAAAATAGGTAAAAGAGAGTGATGCAAAACCAAATACTATTCCTAAATAAATCAGCGTTTGCCACCATTGCACGCCTGTATAATAAGCCGTAGCCAATTCTTGCCACAAATACACAGAATACGAAATACGTCCCAAGTAGCTTAATTGAGGATGGTGAAACAGTGTTTTTATTTTTGAAAAATGTGTAGGTGTTCCAAACACAATAATTTGAACAAGTAGCGGATAAAGGAGAATTTTAAATATCGCATCTTGTTTAGTGGGTAAGAAAGTCAGTAACCCCATGAGTAAGATTGTTGCGGCAGACCATTCAAGTAAAGATAAATTACGCAGGCGTTTCATCCAATGAAAAGGCAGTAGGGCACTAAAACAGCCCATCAGTAGAAATAAAAAGTAAGTGCAGTATTGTGACCAAAAAATCTTTCCACTATAGTGTAATATCAGCGCTATGCTTGTGATCAGTGCAATGGATGCGAAAATACGACCATTTCTATTTCCACGCCACGCCCAAATAAAGAGTAGGGGAAAAAGTAGGTAGAACTGCTCTTCATAAGCAAGTGACCATGTATGTCCGGCATACCATGAGCAGCCTTTTGTTAGTGGTAAATTACACAAAAAAGCCGCTGAGGTGAGTAATTGTTCGCCGCTAATCTCAAGTAAATCAGCTGAATTTAATATAAATAACGTCAACAAATAGAGCCACATGGGCGGTACGATTCTGAAAAATCGACGTGCACAAAAAGCACTTAAACAAATCTTTCCTGTTGTTTTCTTTTCAGAATTCAAGCCATTGCAAATTACAAATCCACTGATACTAAAGAAAATCAATACGCCCATTTCACCAAAACGCTCAATTTGCAGCGAGTAGGTTTCAATATCTGCGATGTAGAGATCTAAGCCGCTAAATAATAAAAAATGTTCTTGAATGACGAGTATCACGGCAAAAAATCGCCATACATCAATGTGTTCAATGCGTTTAGTCGCGCTCATTTATTTTTTCCTAAATTAAAAAAGTATCACTATCGACATCTAATTGGCGAAGTTTATCGCGTGCGTAATCGCGTAGCGCTTGTATCATTACATGTTGTTTTTCATCTTGCGGCAACGTGTTTTTGATAATGTGCAAATAATCGTTCAAAGTGATATTGGCATCACCTGTCGCGCCGATCAGTTGTGCAATGCAGAATTCGCGCCACTTTTCCCATTCAACACTGGTTAGTGTACTGGGATAATTTCTAGCTCGATATCGAAATAACATTTCCTCAATGCGTGCATCTTCGTAACGAACAGATAAAGTCGCAAGCTGCTCGGGTGGCGCATTGCGAATTTTTATCATCGCTTGTTTATCGACAGACGAGAAAAATCCGCCATTGTATAAACCTAAATCGACATTTAACAGTGCAGCAACATTTTTGGGTGATTGTCCAAAAACGCTATGCATTTTTTGTGTTAAATCGCCTGCAGCGATAATTTGCGCAGCATGTGCATGGCAAATATCGAGATTGAGTTTTAGTCTTTCAATTTCAATAGGTGTTAACACCGACAACGGCGCAAGGACGGGGCATTTGTTAATATGCACCGTTTTGAGCGCAATACGCGAAACATTTTCGGGTAAATCTTGCGTGGCGACAAATAGCCGCTGTTTTATTTCATCGGCATTTAAGGTTAATAATGCGCTAGGTTCAACATTTAAATCATAAACAACGATTTCGTTAGCATTTGTTGGATGAGCGCATAGCGGTAGCACAATCGCAAGGCAATGCTTTGTCGCAGGATACATGCCTGAAATATGGACTAATGGAATACCACTGCCCACATTGAGCAGTTTTAATGCTTGTGCTTTGCTGCGATGTTCAAAAAAGAAATTAAATAAGCGAGGTTGCGCATTCTTGAGTGTCTTAGCCAGTGCTAATGTGGCGTAAACGTCCGCTAGTGCATCATGCGCATTTGCGTGGAGAATACCATTTGCGGCAGTTAATTGATCTAATTTAAAAATGGGTACGCCATTGTCGTCATAGACCCAGTTAATTCCGTGTGGACGCAAAGCATGTGCAGCGCGGAATACATCGAGTAAATCCCATCGTGAATTCCCATGTTGCCATTCACGTTCATACGCATCAAAAAAATTACGATAAAAACTGTGGCGCGTGATTTCGTCATCAAAGCGAATGGAGTTATAGCCGAGTGTGCACGTTCTGGGTTGCGATAATTCTTTATGAATAATACGCATGAAATTCGCTTCACACTCGCCTTGTTCATTCGCTTTTTGGGGTGTGATACCCGTTAATAAACACGCTTGTGGATGAGGTAATATATCAAGACTCAATTTACAATAGATTGAAATCGGGTCATCAATAATATTGAAATCTAAATCGGTTCGAACACCCGCAAATTGCAGGGGACGATCTTTTTGTGGATGCGTTCCGGTGGTTTCGTAATCGTATAAAAAAAGCGAATGCGTCATGAAAGAAAATAAGCAGTGTAAAATAGTGACTAATCATTGGTATTATAGGCTGATTCAATTTGACTTTATATTGTGAGAGTGATTTTATTATGCAACACGTTGATACACTGCTTCATGCTCGTTGGATTATTCCTATTGAACCGGCCAATGCGCTCTATGAAAATTACACGCTCGTGATGGATGCGGGGAAAATTTTAGATTGTTTGCCCACAGCTGAAGCGAAAACACGCTACCAAAGTGATGACGTGTTAAACATGACGACACATGCACTTCTCGCCGGATTTGTGAATGCACATACACACGCGGCAATGAGTTTAATGCGTGGTATTGCTGATGATTTACCGTTGATGGATTGGCTGGAAAACCATATTTGGCCGCTTGAGCAAAAGTGGATGAGTGAAGAGTTTGTGCGTGATGGAACAGATTTAGCGATTGCTGAAATGTTGCGTGGTGGTACAACGTGTTTTAATGATATGTATTTTTTCCCAGATATTGCGGCAGAGCAGACAATAAAACGCGGTATGCGTGGCGTTTTTGGTGGAATCATTATTGATTTCCCCAGTGTGTGGGCAACAGACAGCAACGATTATATTCAAAAAGCGCTGACGCTAACAGAATCTTTAGAGGCGCATTCACTCACATCAACAACGCTTGCGCCTCACGCACCTTATACGGTTTCAGATGAACCACTCAAACACGTTTTAGCACATTCGAAAGCATTGAATTTACCAGTACATATTCACGTTCATGAAACCGTGTATGAAGTGGAATCTGCTTTCACGCAACATGGAGAGCGTCCTTTAGCGCGTCTTGATAATTTAGGTTTAGTAAACGATGGCTTGATTGCCGTTCATGTCACGCAAATCAATGATGACGAAATCGCGCTACTTGCTCAAAAAGGGGCATCGATTGTGCATTGTCCTGAATCTAATTTGAAACTGGCGAGTGGATTTTGTCCCGTAGCGAAATGTTTAGAAGCTGGCATCAACGTGGCGTTAGGTACAGATGGCAGTGCGAGTAATAACGATTTGGATATGCTTGGCGAAATGCGTACCGCAGCGTTAATTGGAAAAGCCGTGGCAGGTGACGCAAGTGCGATTCCTGCGATGACGGCTCTGCGCATGGCAACAATTAATGGTGCAAAAGCATTAGGACTTGAAAAACAGATAGGATCACTTGAAGTGGGTAAATTTGCGGATGTCATCGCCATTGATTTAAACGCACTGGAAACGCAGCCACTTTATTGCCCGATTTCACAAATTGTTTACGCAGCAAATCGCAATCAAGTGTCAGATGTATGGGTGGCTGGGCAACATTTGCTCAAATCACGCGAATTAACAACATTTGATATGACTGAGCTTCAGAATAATATTGAAAAATGGCAACTACGTTTAGCGGAGAAAACGGATGAGTGAGAATATTTTTGATAACGTCCCTGATGTTATTCCGGAAGAAATTTTTAGTCTTTTATTAAAAGATAAAAATGTTCGCATTGAGCGCATTGTGTCGCAAGGACAACGCACGCCTGCGGGTGAATGGTATGATCAAATGCAAAACGAGTGGGTCATTGTTTTGGAAGGTGAGGCGGTCATTGAATACGAAAACATGGAGCAACATACGCTAAAAGCGGGTGATTATCTTTTTATTCCTGCGCATAAGCGCCACCGCGTTGCATGGACAACCGCCACTGAAAAGACCATTTGGCTTGCTATATATTGGCTTTGAAAATTAATGCTATCTTAACGAGAAAATACGATGTTTCGTCTTAGTCAATATATGCGTGAAATTATCGCGCCAACGCCTATTAAAGCAACACGTAAACCCGTTGCGCCGGTGGTCATTTGGAATTTAATTCGTCGCTGTAATTTAACATGCCAGCATTGCTACACCACGTCAGCAGACCATGACTTTCCCGGTGAATTAACCACCTCTGAGATTTATGACGTGATGGATGATTTAAAAGCATTTCGTGTGCCGGTATTGATTTTATCGGGTGGCGAGCCCCTTTTGCATCCCGATATATTTCCTATTTCACAACGTGCAAAAGACTTAGGTTTTTACGTGGCGCTCTCGAGTAACGGAACCAAAATTTCAGCGGATAATATTGATCGCATTGCAGAAATGAATTATTCCTACATTGGCGTGAGTTTGGACGGTATTCAAGAAACGCACGATACATTTAGACGCTCAAAAGGGGCATTCAATGATGCCATGCGTGGTGTGGAGCTATGTTTGAATAAAGGGATTAAAGTCGGTATTCGTTTTACGTTGACGCAGTCTAATGCGCATGATTTTCCGGCCATGTTGCAATTGATGGATGATTATAATATTGATAAATTTTATCTATCCCATTTAAATTACGGCGGGCGGGGCAATAGAAATCGCGCTGATGATGCGCATTTTGCCATGACGCGCGATGCGATGGATTTATTGTTTGATAAATGTTATCACTGGCTTCTTGAAGGGAAAGAGCGCGAATTTGTGACAGGCAATAATGATGCCGATGCGGTGTATTTTTTGCATTGGGTTCGAGCGCGTTTTCCAGAAAAAGCCGACCATATTCAAGCAAAACTGGAGCAGTGGGGCGGTAATGCCTCAGGCGTGAATGTGGCAAATATTGATAATACGGGCAATGTGCATCCTGATACGTTTTGGTGGCATTATAATTTAGGGAATGTGAAAGATCGCCCTTTCTCAGAAATTTGGCAAGATACAAGCGATCCGTTGATGGCTGGTTTGAAAAGTTCACCGCGCCCGCTCGAAGGGCGCTGCAAAACGTGCCATTTTCAATCCATTTGCAATGGGAATACTCGCGTTCGCGCTGCGCAAACTACAGGGAACTATTGGGCAGAGGATTGCGGTTGTTATTTAACGGATGAAGAAATTGCTTAAATAAAAAAAGTGTGAACTGTGTCACAAATTTGACTTATTTTTGTTGTGGGGTTGAAAAAATTTGATAAACTTTGTTTCGAGTTTTTACATTCCTCGAAACAGTATAAAAACCCATGATTTATCGACGAGGCTTTTGCTGATTTTGTGTTGTAGCACATTTGATGTGAGCTGAGTATAAAAAGACCGCCTTTATTGCAAAAGTGATAAAGGCGGTTTTTTTATGTTTTAACGAATTATTTCATGTCTGATTATGTATTGGCGTTTGAGTATTTGGTGTTATTGGTTAGTCGTTAAATACAGTTTTTCACTGACTTGCAAAATTCATTAAGTAAAAAGATTATCTCTTGCCCAAATTTACCAAAACGTACACGACACCAAGGATAGCAAGTATTTCAAAAATACCGTTTCCATTGGAGGATTCACTGTATTCTTCTTTCATAATGACCGAATTTTCTTCATAAACGTCGGATTGACAAGCCGATAATTGGATGGAGATAAAAACGAATAGAACAAGCATAAATTTTTTCATCGTGGTCACCCTGATTTTTTTGTTATTGGTTTAATTAAATTGTTCATCCACTTCTTAATCTTACCAAAATTATAGGTTTTTTGATGATAATTATTTTGTTTGAATCGAAAAAAGCCCCGACAGCGTGATGCAATCGGCGTTTTTTCTGGTAATATAATCTTACTTCATTACTTTTTGGAAATTTGTCATGTTAGCGAAATTAACCAGCAAAAACCAACTCACGTTACCGAAAGCCGTTGTCATGTCTGTCGGTGGCAGTGAATACTACAACGTAGATGTCGATGCAGGACGCATTATTCTCACGCCTGTTCGGATTCAAAAAGCCGATGCAGTTAGAGAAAAATTAGATGCGCTTGGCATTAACGAGCAAGACATTCAAGATGCGATTTCATGGGCAAAGCAAGAAACTGTATAAATCGGCGCGTCGTACTTGATACAAATTGCATCATTTCTGCGTTGCTATTTTCAAAACAACCGTTAGCATGGTTGCGTCATAGTTGGCAAAACGGCGAGATTACGCCATTAGCAAGCAAAGACACGGTGAGTGAGTTGATTCGGGTGCTTTCGTATCCGAAATTTAAACTCACCAAAGCCGAACAAGATTTATTGCTTGCCGATTTTTTGCCTTATGTTGAAGTGGTAAAAATTGAGGATGTTCCCGAAGGTTTACCGCAAATTCGAGATAAAGCCGACCAAATGTTTTTGATTCTTGCGGTCGTTGGAAATGCAGAAGTTTTAGTGTCTGGTGATGCGGATATTTTAGAAATAAAACCATTTTTTCACACGCCACCAATTATGACGCTGGCGGAATTCAAAGATTGGTTGGAAATTTAAAAACATAAAAAAAGCCCCGACAGCGTGATGCAATCGGAAATTTTTGATACACTTCGAGTTTTTGGAGATGATCTTCCGCCGCGCATTGCTTACTTTTTTGGAATATCGATTTATATGTATTTGGACGACCACGGCACGCCGCATTGTCATGGAATTTATGGCGATTATGCAGGCTCATTTGCAATTCAAACAGGCGAATTATTATCTGGTCAAGTTCCACCGCAGCAAGCCAAAAAAATTAAAGATTTCATTCTCGCCAACCAAACTGAATTAATGGAAAATTAATGGAAAAATGGAATGAACTCAGCAACTAAAATCTCTCAAGTCAGAGCTGAAGCACCTTATACGCTTTACGTCACAAAACAAGATGGGCAAGAAATGGAATTGGATTTAACGCCATTGATTGAAACACGTGAGGTTTTTTGGCGACTTAAAAATTTTCGTTATTTTCGCCATGTCAAAATTGACCCCCTGGGCGGTTTGTATTGGTCAGAAGGCGAGGATATTTCACCGACTAAAATTTTTCATTATGCAAAATAAACCTACACAAAAAAGCCCCGACGGCGTGATGCAATCGGGGCTTTTTGATTCAAAGCAAAATGGCGTTTAAGCCAACATGATTACATCATGCCGCCCATACCACCCATTCCGCCCATGCCACCCATATCGTGACCATGTGCGCCTTTTTCATCGCTAGGTGCATCAGCAATCATCACTTCAGTGGTAAGCATTAAGCCAGCCACAGATGCTGCATTTTGCAACGCAGTACGCGTCACTTTTGCAGGGTCTAAAATCCCCATTTCAATCATGTCGCCATAGTGACCAGTGGCCGCGTTGTAACCGAAGTTACCCGTGCCTTTTTGGACTTCGTTGAAAATAACAGAAGGTTCATCACCTGCGTTAGAAACGATTTGACGAAGTGGCTCTTCCATCGCGCGACGTAAAATATTCACGCCCACTGTTTGATCGTGGTTTGCACCTTGCAAGTCTTTAATTGCCGCTAATGCGCGAACTAACGCAGTACCACCACCAGCAACAACACCTTCTTCAACCGCAGCGCGAGTTGAATGCAACGCATCTTCAACGCGTGCTTTTTTCTCTTTCATTTCGATTTCAGTAGCTGCGCCTACTTTAATTACCGCAACGCCGCCAGCCAATTTCGCTAAACGTTCTTGCAATTTTTCTTTGTCGTAATCTGACGTTGCTTCTTCTGCTTGTGCGCGAATTTGTGCAACACGCGATTTGATGGCGTCTTCTGAACCGTAACCATCAATAATGGTCGTGTTGTCTTTGGTGATTTGAACGCGTTTTGCTGTACCTAATTGAGAAAGCTCCGCTTTTTCAAGGCTCAAGCCAACTTCTTCTGAAATCACTTGACCGTTAGTTAAGACAGCAACGTCTTCAAGCATCGCTTTACGACGATCGCCAAAACCCGGTGCTTTAACTGCAGCCACTTTCACGATACCGCGAATGGTGTTAACGACTAGTGTTGCAAGCGCTTCGCCTTCAACATCTTCAGCGATAATCAATAATGGACGACCTGATTTTGCTACGCCTTCTAAAATCGGCAATAAATCACGGATGTTTGAGATTTTTTTGTCGTAAATTAAGATGAATGGGTCATCTAATTCAACGCTCATGCTATCTTGTTTATTGATGAAATAAGGTGATAAGTAACCACGGTCAAATTGCATCCCTTCAACCACGTCGAGTGAATTATCAAGACCTGAACCTTCTTCAACGGTAATAACGCCTTCTTTACCCACTTTTTCCATGGCTTCGGCAATGATTTGACCAACAGATTCGTCAGAGTTTGCTGAAATTGTACCCACTTGCGCGATAGCTTTATTATCAGCACATGGCGCAGCAGAAGCGACAATCGCTTCAACCGCTTTCACACACGCTAAATCAATACCGCGTTTTAAATCCATTGGATTCATGCCCGCAGCAACGGCTTTTAAGCCTTCATTTACGATAGATTGTGCTAATACGGTTGCAGTTGTTGTACCGTCGCCTGCAACGTCAGAGGTTTTTGATGAAACTTCTTTCACCATTTGTGCGCCCATGTTTTCGAATTTGTCTTTTAATTCGATTTCTTTTGCAACCGATACACCGTCTTTAGTGATCGTTGGTGCGCCAAAGCTTTTATCTAAAATCGCATTACGACCTTTAGGGCCTAATGTCACTTTTACTGCGTTTGCTAAAATGTTTACACCACGCGCCATACGAACACGAGCGTCATCACCAAATAATACGTCTTTTGCTGCCATTTTTTGAATACCTGTTTTAAATTTTAAAAAGTGTTATATCAATGATTGTTTGTGAATAATTACGCCAAAATCGCTAAAATATCGTCTTCACGCATAACGATAACTTCTTCGCCGTCAACTTTGACTTCACTGCCTGAATATTTACCAAATAATACTTTATCGCCAACTTTTACTTGTAGAGCGCGAACAGTGCCATTTTCTAAGGGTTTCCCTGTGCCGATGGCTAATACTTCACCTTGACTTGGTTTTTCAGCTGCACTACCGGGAAGAACAATGCCACCAGCAGTGGTTGTTTCTTCTGCAACACGTTTAACGATAACGCGATCATGTAATGGTTTAATGCTCATATAAAACTCCTAAGAATAGATTAAAATAAAAAAATAAAACGCGCCACTCAAGCTCGAGTGGAAAAACAAATAACAACCCATTTACGGTTATACCCAAAAAATATGAACGACAATCAACTTTATCGCTACAGCAGACAAATTATGTTGTCGCAAATTGATATTTCAGGGCAAATAAAATTACTTAATGCAAATGTTCTCATTGTTGGCGCAGGCGGACTTGGCTCACCGGTAGCGATGTATCTTGCAGCGGCGGGCGTTGGGCATTTAACTATATATGATAATGACCACGTTGACCTGTCCAATTTACAACGGCAAATTGCACATCACACTCACAATGTAGGGATGGATAAAGTTATTTCAACCCTTGAAACGGTAAAAAATTTAAATCCAGAGATAAATGTTCGCGCTATAAAAGCGAAACTCGAAGGTGAAACACTTGAAAATGAAGTGCAAGCTGCTGATATTGTTTTAGATTGTAGCGATAATTTCACCACGCGATTTTCAATTAATGCGGCTTGCGTAAAATTGAAAAAGCCGCTTGTTTCGGGTGCTGCTATTCGATTTGAAGGTCAAGTCAGCGTATTTAATTCGCGAGAAAATAACAGTCCCTGCTACAACTGTTTATATCAGCAAGAGGGTGAAGAATTGCAAACTTGCTCAACCAATGGTGTGATTGCCCCCATTACAGGTATTGTTGGAAGCATTCAAGCCTTGGAAGCAATGAAATTAATTATCGGTATTGGTGATTCATTGATAGGGCGATTACTGGTGATTGATGGCTTAACGATGGAATTTACGACATTGAAATTACGCCGAAACCCCCATTGCCCAACCTGCAGAAATAGTTGATTTTCTGAGGTCAAAACAGTTCAAATATGGCATGATTCACGCCTGTTTCAATGAAACACTTTTGTTTCATATTTTGTTTCGATGAAACAAATTTAGATTGGTAAAATTAGTTTATTTAATAAAAAATAACTAAAAATCAATTATCTAGCCCATCTGGCATCAAATATGCAAAAATAGATGCATATTTTGAAAATATAGATGAAAAATAAAAATGCCTTTCTTCCCCATTTTAAGTTGGTTAAAAACCTATAGTCGCACGGATTTCAATGGCGATTTATTCGCAGGTGTTATCACGGCAATTCTACTTGTCCCTCAAGGAATTGCATTTGCGCTATTAGCGGGATTACCGCCTCAGTTTGGTTTGTACGCGAGTATTTTGCCCCCATTAATTTACGCCATTTTAGGAACAAGTCGCACGTTATCGGTGGGACCTGTTTCAATTGCGGCCATTATGATTGCTAGTGCATTGCAGTTGCCCGAAGTGAGTTCACTTGGAAATCCGCTGCAAAGTGCAGTAATTCTTTCGGCTGAAAGTGGCGCCATTTTGCTTATGATGGCTGTTTTTCGGATGGGGGGGCTGGTGAATTTTATTAGTCATCCTGTTTTGACTGGCTTTACCAGTGGCGCCGCCTTACTCATTATCGCTAGTCAGCTACCACAGACACTTGGACTGCATTCGCCTACGTGTGGTGTCGATGTCGCCTGTTATCAATCCTATCTACAAGATACGAATATCGCCACATTAGCCATTAGTGGTATTGCCTTGGCTGTACTGCTCTTTTTTGGCAAACCGCTTTCATGGTTGTTAAACGTTCTTCGCTTATCGCCTGCGTTAGTGACTGCAATGGGTAAATGTGGCGCCTTAGTGACCGTGGCATTCACAACTTTTGCGGTGGGACATTGGGATTTAACGGCCAATCATGTTGCTGTTGTCGGTGAAATATCAGCTGGCTTACCGCATATCAGCTTTGATTTTCTAGCGTTAGCCAAATGGAAAGTATTAGCCCCCTCAGCGTGTTTTATTGCGTTGATTGCTTATGTTGAAAGTGTGGCGATTGCTAAAGTCGTTGCCAACTTACGCAGTGAAAAAATAGACCCAAATCAAGAACTGATTGCACTAGGATTTGCCAATTTAGCGACGGCTATCTCGGGTGGTATGCCTGTGGCGGGTGGCTTTAGCCGCACTATGGTGAATTTCGCTGCGGGAGCGCGGACGCAAATTGCCATGGTGATTGCGGCGCTTATCCTTGCAGTTGCGGTGGTTTTTTTGACAGCATGGTTTGCTAATATTCCTAAAGCCGCATTAGCTATTATTATCCTAATGGCTGTCCTTCCTTTGGTGAAATTCAAAAGTATTTTACATACTTGGGATTATGACCGAGGGGATGGTATTGCAGAACTGGCGACGCTAGTCAGTGTGCTTATTTTGGGAATTGAAGAAGGCATTACGCTTGGGATTTTCTTAACATTTGCGAGTTATTTACGCAAAGCCAGTCATCCGCATATTGCTGTTGTTGGACGACTTCCCAATACCAAACATTATCGTAATATCAAGCGTCACCAAGTTGAAACATGGGAACAATTACTACTCATGCGCATTGATGAAAATATTACGTTTGCGAATATGAATTTTATTGAAGAATTTATTGAAGCGCAGCTGCGAAATGCACCAAAGGTTAAACATATCGTGCTTATTTTTACATCAGTGAGTGATATTGATACTACTGCGCTAGAAGCCTTAGAGCAATTGAATCAAAGTTTGAAAAAAAATAATATCACGTTGAACTTCGCCGAAGTGAAAGGTTTTTTACTCGATAAAGTGCAAAAAAGTGACTTGTTCTTGCATCTCAATGGACAATTATTTTTTGATGCTGAAGATGCCGTTTCAACATTAAACGTGTTATGAAAATGATTGATCATTTTAAATGGGAAATTGTGATTGCATTAACGATTAAATTTACGCTATTTGGACTCGTGTGGTGGCTATTTTTCGCCGGACAAAAAATAAAAGTAGATGAAGAAAAACTCACGCAAAGACTCTTTGGCTCTGCCACATTAAGCGAGGAAAAATTAAAATGATTACCACAGAAGTTGTTGATTTATCGCGGATGCAGTTTGCCATCACGGCAATGTATCACTTTCTATTTGTGCCGCTGACGCTGGGATTATCGTTTATCTTAGCGATTATGGAATCAGTCTATGTCATGACGGGCAAGCAGATATACAAAGACATGACCCGTTTTTGGGGCAAGTTGTTTGGGATTAACTTTGCCATGGGCGTGACGACCGGTTTAACCATGGAATTCCAGTTCGGAACAAACTGGTCCTATTACTCGCATTATGTAGGCGATATTTTCGGTGTACCGCTGGCTATTGAAGGCATGATGGCGTTCTTTTTAGAATCGACGTTTGTGGGTTTATTCTTCTTTGGTTGGGACAGAATGAGCAAACTGCAACATCTCTCAACGACCTGGTTACTTGCGCTAGGAACCAATTTATCAGCACTTTGGATTTTGATTGCCAATGCGTGGATGCAAAATCCGGTTGGCGCTGAGTTCAATTACGACACGATGCGAATGGAGTTATCGAGTTTTTCAGATATTTTCTTCAATCCTGTTGCGCAAGTGAAATTTGTACACACCGTCGCGGCAGGTTATGTCACTGGCTCTATGTTTGTTTTGGGTATTAGTGCGTTTTATTTGCTCAAGCATCAAGACGTGGCATTTGCTCGTCGTTCGTTTCGCATTGCATCGGGGTTTGGTTTGGCGGCGATTCTGTCAGTCATTGTTTTAGGTGATGAAAGCGGTTATACCGTCGGTGAGGTACAACGTGCAAAGCTCGCGGCAATTGAAGCAGAGTGGGAAACGCAGGAAGCGCCAGCATCTTTTACCTTAATCGGTTTTCCAAATGAAGAAACCCGCACAACCGATTATGCCGTGAAATTGCCTTATTTATTGGGCTTGATTGCGACGCGTTCGATTGATGAAAAAATTGATGGCCTTGATGTGATTCGTGAACGCAAACGTCATCGCATTGAAAACGGCATGATTGCGTATGAAAATCTGCAAATTTTACGTCAGGATAAAAATAACGAAATCGCAAAAGGTATTTTTGAAAAGCATCAAGCGGATTTAGGTCATGGATTGCTTCTCAAAAAATACACGGATAACGTAGTCGATGCAACGCCTGCACAAATAGAGTTAGCCATTAAGGATTCGGTTCCCAAAGTGGCACCGATGTTTTGGACTTTTAGAGGGATGGTGTTTTGTGGCGTGATGATGTTATTTATTTTTGTGGCCTCGTTTTATTTCAACATGAAACGTGATGCGCATAACCAACGTTGGCTCTTGAAAATGGCTTTCTGGGGCATTCCACTTCCTTGGATTGCAAGCGAATTAGGGTGGGTGGTGGCAGAGTACGGTCGTCAACCTTGGACGATTGCGAATATTTTGCCTACACATTTAAGCACCTCCAGTTTAAGCCCTGACCAACTTTATAGCAGTATTGGTGGCTTTGTGGTGATGTACACCGCGCTACTCGTTATTGAGCTATTTTTGATGGTGAAATACATTCGCCTTGGTGCAAGCAGTTTACATACGGGTCATTATCATTTCGAAAAACAAGGAGCAACACATGTTTGATTATGAATCGCTACGCATTATTTGGTGGGGCATTTTAGTTTTTTTGATTTGTGGTTTTGCGGTGATGGATGGTTTTGACTTTGGGATTGCCATGCTGCTTCCCTTTTTAGGTAAAACGGATGATGAACGTCGCGTGATGCTCAATACCGTAGGGCCGACATGGGAAGGTAATCAAACATGGCTAGTGACACTGGGCGGCATCACGTTTGGTGCGTGGTCAATTGTCTATGCCGTGTTATTCTCGGGTGTTTATTCTGGCTTGTTGCTACTGTTGTTTGCGTTGTTTTTGCGTCCTGTGGGGTTTGATTACCGCAGTAAATTAGCCAATCCCGCATGGCGCAGTTTTTGGGATTGGGGCTTATTTGTCGGTGGCGCTGTACCAGTGATTGTATTGAGTTTAGCAGCGGGTAATCTAATGATGGGATTGCCCTTTGAACTCGATAACGATATGCGCTCAACGTATACAGGCGGATTACTCGATTTATTTCAATTATTTCCATTGCTTTGTGTGTTGGTAGGTGTGGCATTATGTATTTTACATGGAGGCGTTTATCTGCACTGGAAAACCGAAGGCGCGATAGCGCAGCGAGCACAAAAAGTCATCGGCTTAAGTAGTTTTTTATTTGTTGCACTTTTTTTATTGGCGGGTGTTTGGGTTGCGATGGGCGTAGAAGGCTACAAAGTAACGTCACTAATTGATACGACAATTACCGCGCATCCACTGCATAAAACTGTCGAAAAAAGCACCGGGTTATGGCTGGCGAATTACGGCCATTATCCGTTGTTAATACTTGCGCCTTTGGTGGCTACGGTTTCTGCGTTGCTGACACCTATTTTCACGGCAAAACAGCACAGTGCAACGGCTTTTGTGCTAAGTAGTTTAGCGATGATTGGGGCGATTGTGACGGCTGGTGGGTCTATGTTCCCCTTTGTACTGCCTTCGAGTTTGTCGATTACCAGCAGTTTAACGATATGGGACGCGAGTGCAAGTTACTACACCATGAAAATGTTGCTAGCGGCAACGATTGTCTTTATGCCGATTGTCTTGGCTTATACGACATGGGTTTACAGGATTATGCGCGGTAAAGTCACCGTTGAGCAAGTACAAGCTAATCAACACACGATGTATTAAAAACGATCATCAGCACTTATTTTCACGAAAACGTACTGTAATGGTAGTCCAAATTGAAGATAATGTGTTTTGTTTGCATAAAAATTGAAAGAAAATGACTTGAATTTGAAAAAAATTACTGTTTAGGGAATGAAATTATGTGGTATTTTGCGTGGATATTAGGGGTTAGCTTGGCGGCGGCGTTAGCGATTATTAATTCAATGTGGCTTGAGCTTGGGGAGGATGCAGATGCAGAT
>Ga0208089_1000047_pt1 | contig 30687 bp, 35 predicted proteins | sample LakMenEpi29Jun12_FD_150744 | JGI IMG/M metagenome (GOLD analysis project Ga0208089, IMG submission 150744) | Freshwater microbial communities from Lake Mendota, WI - 29JUN2012 deep hole epilimnion (SPAdes) | ecosystem: Environmental > Aquatic > Freshwater > Lake > Epilimnion/Euphotic zone ... | reverse complement strand
ACTCCTCGGTGGTTCCGCCGCTAGCCACAACAAGGGACGGCTCGCCAATCTCCGAGCGCAGCCACTCAAGTTTCTGGTTGGTGTCGCCGGTGTCGATGTCAGCCACAAGCGTCGTCATCTCCTTCACGTTCGCTGCGGTTGCACGCGTGTCGTTCAGGATGCCTGGGACGACAAACGTAGCCACGTTGTACTGCGCCCATCGCTCGGCTGCTTCGTGGACAACGTCGAAGCCTTCGACAGCTGGCTGAACAAAGATGTCTTCGCGGAAGACGCCCTCCTGCTCGGTACCCTTTTCGCCGATGCCGCGAATGCAGATGAACTGGTTCTGCTGCCACTGTACGTCACCAAAGACGAGAGAGAGGTGTTGGTCGATCTGGTTGTGGTCAACCAGACCGGCACGGTCTGTATGTTGTTGCATGGCGCGTTACCTCTTAAGCCAAGACGGACTGGATGTGGGCATGGCTACTTGTTTCTCCTCCCAGCAGGTGCCGTTGTACGGACACCACTTGCACCGGAAGTCCGACTTCTCGCGCCCGATTCTTGCAAAATCCTCTGGAGCGTCAGCGGTCACAACACGCAAAGCGCGGTCGCTCGCTTCCTGCGCTGCCTTGGCATCGAGCGGGACAACCTCATAAAGCATCTCGCCTGTGTCACGGTTGATTGCAGTGAAGAGCGAGTTCTCAAGCTCGAAGTAACCCATGTACACCTGCAGCTGGGCGAAATACACCGGCTTTGACTCGCGCACCCCCTTGTTCTTGGTGTCGTTCCAGCTTTTATCGTTGAGCGCCTTGTTCTCCCACAAGAGCGGGTAAGCAATCCCAAGCTCAGGCCCGCCAACAATGATGCCGTCACAGTGTCCGCCCAGCTTTCCCTCTGCAGCGCGAAACCCGAACTGCGAGCCATCAGGCTTTACGGTGTCGAGCTTGAACCCTGCGGATTGCAGGTACCGTGCTGCCCGCGCTTCTCCGTCATGCCCCATATCAAAGATGCGGAGCGTGTCAGGCCGGAAGCCTGAGCCTTGGTCTACAGGGACGTGCTCAAACTCGTAGCGCAATCGGCGCAGGCACTCTTCTCCCCACCGTGAAGCGCCGAGATAATCCCTTGCCTTCTGGCGCTTGTTCTCAAGCAGCTTGGCTTCGTCCACAAGGGACGCAATAGCTGACTGGATGGACGGTGAGCCGAACTCTTTCTTTTTCGTTGGCTTGAAGATGCTCATTTGCTCATTTCTGCTTCGATTTTGTTGGCAATCTCCGACATACGGTTAACGCAATGCAGCCGAAGGCGGTCAACAACATCAGAATTGATATCCTGTCGGATAGACTCAACGACACGCCAGCACTGGACAAAGTCATGGAGGAGGTGCTTCCAGTCCGTTTGCTTAGGATGCTCATTTGATGTGTGCATTGTACACCTCCGCTTTAATCATATCGGCCATGAGAAGAGCCGAGCGGTCTCCTGGCATTGCGCCTTCGTCGTTCATTATGCGTTGACGCAGCCTGTGCTCTAAAAGCTCCAGCGTTTCCATCGCCCTGTCCAACTGGCTTCTGAGTTCGATTCCCTTTTGAATGAGATTGTCTATCTGTTTTGCTTGCATGATGTTTTGCTTGATGAGTTCAGGCACGACGATTTCTTCATATAACGCTTCCATGCCTGTGTTTTCGGTGACTGTTACCATCGTCTTTAGCCAAGGATTGCCTTTTTTATCTTCGACTCGTTGAACTTCCACGTCAGTGAGCAGCTTGCCCTATACCGCGACATGCCGAACATGGTCGCACCAAGGTGCTGCTTCTGCGAGTCCGTAGGAGGCAGCTTGAGCCAAGACCGTGTTTTCCTGCTGTTGGTGCGGTCACCGTGCTGACGCAAGTAATCGTCCGCCTGAGCCAAAGCAATCTCCTTACTCTGGGTGCGAGTGATGAGTGTGACCGGCCCGTTCTGCCCGCCAAGCGAGTAGTACATGTTGCCAAAGCAGATGACTCCGGCCCACGCCACAAGCCCGTTAGCAATCGATACCGCGCCCTCGAAGAAGTTCTCCCAGCGGAACGGTGACATTTCGATGATTTGCATCTCGGTCATCTCGAAGTACTCAAGCGCCTCGGTGGATCCGACTGGCGGCGGGAAGTTGTAGCCGCACACTGGACAAACCATGATGCACGCGTGCATGCGGATGCCGCACTCTGGGCACTTCTTTTCGGGCGCCTCGCCTTTCTCGCGCTCCTTCTGAAAGATGCGTTCACCGGCCTCAATGTCGCCATGCGTTAGCAGCGAGGTTCCAAAGTCGAGAACGATGCAGTCGCTCTTTGTGACGTTGGGGTAGCGGCGCGCATCGATGCAGGGACGCAGTCCGCGGCCAATCATCTGGATCATGGTGCTCTTCTGCGAACACGGACGCACCAGAACCACGCACCCTACACGTTGGCAGTCCCATCCCTCCGTGAGTTTGGCAACGTTTAGCAGAACCTGAATCTTTCCAACGTCAAACCGCTTCAGGATGCTCTGGTTCTCTGTGTCAGTTAGCTCGCTGTGGACGACTTCGGCGCTGACTTTTTGCTCGCGGAACGCGTCGCGCAAATGTTCCGCATGCGCAATTGTTGAGCAGAACGCGACGGTTGACCGGTCTGAAGCCTTCTCCTTCCAATGCCGAACAATCTCAGCGTTTACGGCACGCTTGTCCATGATGGCTTCGACCTGCGACATGTTGTACTCGTTGCCGATGGTCTCCACCTTTGAGAGCTGGTCACCAAGGCCGATGTCCATGGTGAACGCCCTAGGTTTCACGAGGTTTCCCGCACCGATGAGTTCGCCGATGGAGATTTTGTCGCCGATGTTGTCGAAGAACGCAGTCAGGGACTTTTTGTCGCCTCGCTCCGGTGTTGCGGTCAGTCCAAGGAGCACGCCATCCGGCGAACGGCGCCGAAACTCGCCGAGAATGCGCCCATAGCTCTCAGCCGCCACATGGTGACACTCATCAACAAAGATTGCACGCATGCCGCTTGGCATCGTCGCAAGGTTCTGCTCGCGCATAAGCGTCTGCACCATCGCGAAGGTAGCACCTTTCGACCACGACTTACGTTCGGCGTTGAAGATGTCAGTGCTGCACTTCGGCATGTACCGCTTGAAAGTTCCACGGTTCTGCTCCACAAGCTCATCCCTATGCTGAAGCACGAGGACTTGTCCCTTATCCATGAACGGCTCCATGATGGCTGCGCCCATCACGGTCTTACCTGCTCCAGTTGGAGCGATGCCGAGCGTGTTTCCGCATCGTTTGAGTGCGTCAACGCAGGACGACACAAATGCCTCTTGGCGAGGTCTTAGAATCATCTGATTTAGTTTATTGGGTTTGTTTCACTAGGCTCAAATGCAGCCCGTCCGAAGGTCTCCTCCGGCACCATGCCCCTAAAACCCCGACGCATTTGAGCACAAAAAAAGGCCAGCCGCAACAACCACGACTGACCTTTTCACACACACCTAGACTACTTTATCCAAGCAGGTTTGGTTCCAGAAGCCTTGGCTGGAGCTGCTGCTGCAGCCTTCGGTGCGAACGCAGACTTCGGTGCAGCTGGTGCCGCGTCGAAAGCTGACCACGTCCGGTGACCATTGCTGTCTGGGTTTGGTGACCCCCAATCTGCCACTGAGTTTTTGTCACCGTGTCCGTCCGTGCCTTTCTCCACGCCGACCTTGATTCGGACGGTTGCGCCTTGCAGAGCTTCCGCCATGCGAAGCACGTTCTCATCCGAGTTGAACTGCGCGTAGGACTCGTCGTTTCCAACTTGGAAAACACCGGCACTCTCAGCGATCCGAGCTAGAGCACTCTGACCCATCTCGCGCCACTTCTCCGAGTTGCGCTGGTCGAATGGATCCGCAATCTTCGTGAACACGCGGCGGTTTGCAAAGTCGCCGCTCTGGATCACAAGCTCAACGTCAAGGTACATACCTCCTGTCGATTGGCTGTTCTTGGTGTCCCTGATGACAAACTTGCACTCTGCGAGCGTACCTTTTGGGATGAGACTTCCTGCGTTATTTCCTACGTTTCCTGATGTTGAACTGAACATAATGGTCTGATTTGATTTAGTTTACTTGCTGGTGTCGATGCGTTTACCCGCACGAATCTTCTCGAGCACCTTGCCAAGATTCGCCGGTTCCTGAAGCTCAAGCGTGCCTGAGCGGTCTTTTGCGGGGTACCCCCACGGGTTTTGCTGCTGAGTCACAAAGGCGCGGTATTGCGTCTTGTCCTCTGCCTCAAAGTTCTGGAGCGTCATCACAAGGTCAAAGATGCCTGGCAGTTCCCTGCCGGTCTTTGCTCCCTCAATCTGCGGCTCCCAATGCTTGCGCTTGAGCTCGTCCTCCTGCTGCTCAAGGATGCCAACCAAGATGACGTTCTTCGGCGTGTGCTGAAGCTGGGTCACCCACCGAATCATCTCGCGCCCAAGAAGCCCGTAGGCTCCGCGGGTATCCGGCTTGCCGGTCTTATCGCTGAAGGCTTCGGGTTGAAGCTGGCACCACTGAAAGCACATGCGGCTTGCCACCGTGATGCTGTCAACGAACAGCGTCGTGTACTGCGCGTGACCGGCTGGGTCTCCAAATGCCTTGCACACGTCTTCGTATGAGGCGCGGGAATATGCGCCTTGGTCTGCTGGGTCAGGCCCGCCGAGCCAGAGAGCTATGGCGCGTGCCAGCTCCCACGGATGGGCACCCATGTCGTTCGCGGTCGAGCGGATGTCAAGAACATCACCCTTCCAGTCTTTGCCAAGCGCCAGCGTACCGGCCTCAAGGTCAACGAACAGTGTGGACTTTGGGTCAAGCGTGCGGGCTTGGTAGGTCTTACCAACACCGGCTGGCCCAAAGATGACTGCCTTCACGCAATCGTTTGTGCGCTTCATGCGCTCGTCGGCTTTGATGATCTTAAGCATTTTCGTCAGGGTAGAACTCAATCTTCGGGGTTTGGAACTTCACGGTACGCGCCATGTCCACGAGCTTGTGGATGCGCTGGTCGATGCAGTTCTTCATCTCGCCCTCACGCACTGCCAGACGCTCAGAGATGAGCACCTTGGCATCGCTTGGCAGCATGGCTGCACGCAGCTTCTGCAACGCCTCCTGATCCCATGAAACCGAGCGGCGAACCTCGTAGGACATTCGCACGCCATCGACTTCCATCGTGACCTTGCCGTGTTCCTTGTTCGCCATCTTCAGAGCGTTCTGGAAACGCTCACCGTATGACTTGACGATGGCTTCGTTGAGAAGCTCAATCTCAGCTTCAAGCGACGCAATCTTGTTGAGGCGCTTGGTAATCTCCGACCGGTAATGCTTCAGCGGGAACGCATCCCTCTGCAGCGGTATTTGCTTTGGTACTGGCATTTGATTTGTGTTTCTTCAGTTTCAGTTCTCTCACTTCCTCGTAGAGATCGATTTTCCACCCTTCCTCAGCAGCAAGCTCCATAAGGAGCAGCAGCTTCTGGAGCGGAAGGAAACCGTTCTCAATCCACTTGTCCAATGTACGAGTGGGGACGAGCCGTCCACGAACCGCCAGTTTCTTGAAGAGCGGTATCCGCCCCCCAAACCGCTGGATGATTCGCTTGATGTTCACTTTGTAACCCACGCCGATGAACGTAACGCGAAAGATTTTCGCAGCAAAGCATTTTCTTCACGAAAAGTTTCTTTTCTTGCAAGTCGTTTGCTGGCATTGTCTTGCACATGGACTTACCTCTTGTTTCGCGTTACACCGGCATCCAAAATCCCCCCGCTGGGCTCCTTGTTTTGGCTCCAAAACGGTATTCGTCGTCGGGCCCGATTGCGACGATGGGCAGTGCGCTTCCGCCTGACACGATAATCCCGAAGGGCGCAGGCATTTACGATGAGAACGGCATGCTGCCACAAATTAAAGGCAAGGGGCTTGAGTTCCTTGCCTACGCGTAACGGCCTTTATTGATAGCTTCCTCAAAGAGAGCGGCTTCTGCGTCTCTTCGGCGCTGAAGCCCCTTGGTGTCCGGCCATAACCGCTTCATGGAGCGAAGCAAGTCCGGTACATCATGGGTGCGTCCGTCGCGCAAAGCGTTCTGAATGCCAAGCATTTCCGAGCGTCTATCACCGGCCAAGGCGGTGCCACGGTTAAACACAAGCGAGACTAGCGCAGCTTGCGCGTCCCGTGGAAGTGATTCTGCCTGAGGGTAGATGCGAAGCGTCTGCAGGTAGAACTTTGGAACCGTGATGTTCTCAAACACATCGAGTGCATATCCCCAAGGGATAACGACTTCACGGATATTCGGCGAGAGCTTCAGCATGTTCTGAGCCTGAATACCCCTGAGCCCCAGAGGCAGCTTGAGCCGGTCGTATTCCTCGTTCGAGAGCTTGTCGCGCCATGCCTCGGCGTACTGTGACTCGGTGTTGTAGCCCAAGTCGAATCCGACACCGATGGTGATGCCGCTCGACTCCCCAGGCCACGTTGGGCTTTGCAGGAACTTGCGGTAGTAGAGTTCGCCGCCGCCGACCTCAAAGTCCAGAAGCAGTTTCCTGCCGTTGTCGCTGAGAATCATCGGTGGTTCTCTCCGCCTCCTACGCGCTCGGCCAGCTCGCTGACCTTCTCCCACAAGCGTGAGCGGTCAATCTCGCAGTCCTTAATCTTCGATGCCAACCACCAAATGGCGATGCCCATCGCCGCGGCAAGCGGCCCCTGCGTCACAATCGCCTCCGACATCTTCTCGATCATTTCTGCTCCTTCCTGAAGATGTTGATGGCCGAGTACAAGCTGACACCAGCGGTGAGAACCGCGTCGGATTGCTCAGGCGCCAGCTTCAGCCCAAAGAGTGTAGCCAGCGAGATAAGCCCTCTCCATGTCGATGGCTCAAGCAAGCGAGAGATGAGGTAGTTCATAATGTATTACGAAAAAGATCCAGTCATCAATGTTAGATTGATTGTTTGAGAAGTTCCTAGGCGATTTTCAAAATAAATTCTACCATTAGATGTTACACTAACTGTAAAATTTCCATCAGCTCCAGTTGTTCCTGTTAGAACAGTTCCAGGTGCTGCAGTAGCAACATTGTCTGCAGCTACAATCATTGGTGTTATTGCAGGACTTGTTGCAGCACGCACAACCCACATTCCAAATTTTGTTGAACCAATAGACACAGCAAGTATTCCTGTAAAAATAAGATTATCTCCAATATTTACATAATTTGCAGTGTTGTCTGCAAAGTTTCCAAATAACCAGCTATAGCTTGGTTGCCTAACTCCTGGAGTCAGCCGTGGCGAGATGTATACGTTTTGGAAATACGTAGCATCGCCTGTCTGCACAACAGGAGTGGCGTTGAGGTTTGCGTTTACATCGTCCCCGATGACGATGTTACGGATTGTTCCAAGAGTCCGCGTGAGGGTCGCTGCCTTTACCGAACTTGAGTTTGCAGACCCGCTTGCAAACGTGATGTTCTCACAGTACGCACTGCTACCTTGATTTATTGTTAGAAGATTGTTTACGCTGTTGTTTGAAACAACACCTTCAATAAGAACGTTTGAAACAGCAGATGTTCCTTCTGTTGTAATGTCTATGGCGGAATCAACTATTTCTGCTGCTTCACCGTAATAGGTAACGCCATTTATGTTTACATTCAGAACATTGAATGTGTTCGCCCAGATTCTGACGCCCCTGCTTTTCTCTGCATACAAAACATTGCTGATTGATAAAGATGCAATTCCTGCAGTGGAGTTGTATCCAGCCAATATCATGCTTGCAGGCCCATAAGTCGTAGACAAAAGGCTTACGGTATCAATCTGACACCCGTCGCCTTTAACCCAAATCATGGCACTATCAGCAGGATACCCTCCAACTGGTTCTGCCTCATAGAATCCTCCAATGTTGCTAAGTCTTGCATTGGTAACATTTTCCGTAACTTCAATGCCAATTTTTGGGCCTTGCACGCGCACGTCGTCAACTACATGCGTTCCAGGCCCAATCAGCTTGATTTGAGTTCCGTTGAAGTAGCCTGGAGATACTATTGGTCTCTCAAACTGAATCCCAGTAATTCGACATGCTGATATGCCTGTCTCTATGGCATTGTAGCCATCTCCAATCAGATCAAAAATCGTTAATCGTGTACCGGCACCTTTGAAGTGTACACCTCGCGGGATGGTGATTGTCCCATCAATACGATATGAGCCAATGTCCATCTCAAAGGTTCCTTCCCTAAGAGGAACAGATGTGTAGGCAGCCAGCGCTTTATTGAATGCGGCAGTTTGAATAGTATTCGCCTGTCCTACTGGAAAGATACCCCACCATGCTGCATACGCGTGCTTGCTGTCTTCACCGAGGTTTCCGTTTAGAGCAAACCGGATGTCTCCATCGCCCTTGAAAATTTGTTGCTTGGACGACGAGATTCTGTTGCGAAAGGTGATTGTGTTTCCTGAGTTTACCTTTACGGCTCCACCTTCAGTGAAGAAGATGGGAACATCAATGTTGATTGTGGTGAGAAGGAAATCTCCAGTTGGAACAACAATGTATGCAAAAGCTGAAGCCATTGCATTGAACGCCACATTGTCGGAAGTTAATCCATCTCCTACTGCTCCAAAATCCTTCACGCTCACGCTATCCCGCATTTTTGATTCAGCGGTACGAGTAACAGCTCCAGCACCAGTCTGTAAAAAAGAAATCTGCGTTGATGGAAGAGTCGATATTTGACTGGAAGTAATTGGGTACCCAAGGAAATTTGGGCCAGTGGTCGCATCCTGCGTGTAGTACACTTGAGATTCTTTGCGGTTCCTGACAAGCATCGAAAAGTTGTCAGGTGCAGTGTAGAGTTTTGATGGCGTTCCATTTCTAGCTGCATACCCGTTGAGCGTGCGGATGGGCTGCGCGGCTGGCTGAGTCAATGCCTCGTCCCAGAACACATCAATTGGGCTTGTGACGGGATTTTGGTTTGCGGTTCCGATGTAGATAAAACCGTTCTCTAGCGGCGTGCCGTCCTTGTCGAAGAAGACCGGATAGGGCGAGGTGATGAATGAGGCCATGTTATTCTTCTGTTGCTGGTGGTTGTGGCTCTTCTAAGCGGGTCGTTAAGAAAAGTGCGTTGCGTTGTGACGCAGGAAGATTAACAGCATCCGCGAACTTCTTAAAGGACGAGCTTTGAATAGTGTTCTCTGCAGCCCTTGTAAAGGCATCTGGGTTTGCTTTTGCTGCTTTTACGAGGTCTCTGAATTGCGGAGAAACCAAAAGGTCATCAGCCGCCTTAAGGATTGGAGCGGTATCTTTTGATGCTGACGCAGCTATGGATCCGGCAATCGCAGCTGATAGCGTGCTTCCGGTGACCGGCTCAAGCGTTGTGGCTACGCCAGCGGCAATCCCAGCTTTCTTGACCGCAGTAAGCACGTTCTGAAGTGCGGTTGTTGGGGCCTGCAAGGATGTCGTCAAACGTCCGGTCGGTATTTTCTCTGCAAGCGCATCTTTGATGTTGGACGAGTATGCGTACAGGTTATCAAGGAACTGTTTTGTTTGCGGAGGCACGTTTGAGAACAACGCATTCTTGGACTGCTGATTGCTCATGAGTCCGTCGTACCACTTTACAAAAGTGGATGGCGTGAAGTTCTCGGCAACCATGTCTCTTCCAAAAGCAGACACCAAAGATGACACCGCAACCTCTTGACGGAGTTCCTTTGGAACATTCGATAACAGCTTTGCGTACTCGGTGTATGCGGCTTTGTTTGCGAGTCCGCGAGTGGCGTCCTGGAGCGCCTTGCCCATTGACTTCTGCCCTTCCTTGCCAAACAAGCTGACGTATCCGTCCTCAAGAGCTTTTTGCTTTTTGACCAAATCGTTTTTCTCGGCAATCAAAACATCTGCTCCAACCGCCGATGCAGCTGCATCAATGTCCTTTGAGAGCAGTCCGTAGTATGCTTTTGCAAGACCTGCGTCAGCATCAGCAAACAACGGAGAGTTTGGATTGCGCGTCTTCTCTCCAACTTTTTTGCGAAGCTCGTCAACAGTGTAAAAGGTTGTTGGAGAAGAAACCTTTTGCCCCTTAGACGCTTCAAGTTCGCTGATTCTATTTGCAAGTTCTGGCGTTCTGTCACCGGCTGCACGCTGCGCGTTTAAGGTGCGAATTTGATCGTCGATTACACCAATCTCATCTTTCGACAAAGACCTTGCTCCAGATTGAAGTCCTAGAACAAGTTTATCCAGCCTGTTGAGTTGGCTTACGTCTCCGTTGAACTTATCAAGACGGTCTTTTGCAAAAGCTATTGCGTTGTCAGCTTTGGTTGGAGTTTTTTCTGGAATAAGCGCCTTTAGGTCTTCGTTGTAGATTTTATCAACCTTTGAGCGCAACTCATCACGCATCGACTTCGTCGTTGATTCAACCTTCGAGCTCAACTGGCTCAAGTCGGTTGTCCCACCAAGCTGTTCGATGATTCCATCCGCCCGTGTTTTAAGGCTCTGAAGCGCCTGATCGGTCTCCAGCTTCAACACCGACTGCGGCACAGAAGCAACGCTTGCTGCGACTGATTGGAACTGCGGGTTCTTGGAAAGCAAGTAGTCCGGTATCTCATCCACGTTCAGCCCAAGATTGCTTGCTGCTTTGCGAACCGCAGGGTCTGCCGCTCCAGCCTCCGCGAGAGATTGAAGTGCTGCCTTATCGCCCTTGACTGCGGCAGAGACCGTAGCACCAATCGGCTTCTGCACGGATTGGCGCGTGAATGAGCCTGGGCTAATCCCTGCTCCAATACCTCCGCCTAATCCAGCCAGAAGCTGTCCTGCTGGGCCGTATCCAGCTTCTTTGGCTGCTTGAGATGCAACCTCAGCCCCAACGCCAGATGCAATCTGCTGAACCGGTTGCTCGGCCATTGACGCTCCAACAGCCCGAACCGTTGGCCTTGCTGCCTGCATCATGGTTCTGCCAATCCCAACGCCACCTGCGGCTTCACCAACGCCCCGAGAAGCCGCCTCTACGATGCGTTCAGCAGAAGTGTCGGGCTTGGGAACTCCGAGCTGCGTAAGGTAGTGTCTAACCGCGTCAGATGGCTGCGTGTAGTGTGTTCCGAACAACGCGTTGATTCCGGCGACAATCGGATCAGCCAGCACCATTGTTCCAGCTCCGAGAGCGGCTCCTGGGACTGCTCCAATCCCGCCGGTTGGAACTCCACCCATCAGTGCTCCAGCTGCAGCGCCAAGTGCTGCGGGCCCAGCGCCACGCGCAGCAGAAGCAGCAAGTCCTCCAAGCGTCGTTTCCGGTTGCCCAATCATCGCCTCCTCGGTTGCAGCCGAAGGCAGCGGAACCGGTTGCTGCGGCTCAGGAACTGGGGGTTGTGCGGGAGCCGGCGCGGCCTGCTCTGAACGCATCCGTTGAATCTCAGCAGCAAGCACGCGGGCATCGTCAGCATTTCCAGCTGCATCAGCTTTTATCAACGCCTGCGAAAGCTCTTCAAGAGTAGCCATTATCGTGAGTATTTCTTAAGCAAATCGTCAATTGAAGGAGCCGTCGGCGCTGCAGGTGCAGCTGGCGATGCAGTTGGAATAGGCGGAGGCACCGACTTTCCGCGCGCTGCTTCTGCTACGGTTTGAGTGGACTTTGCTTTTTCAAATGTCAAAGGAGCAGTTGGGAACGCTACGATATTCTTTGGTCTCAACCCTGCTTCCGATGCAATGCGTTCAGTTTGACCTTTGAACGCATCAAACTCCTTTTGATAGGTGTTCATCAATGTTTTTGACAGAACACTAATTTGTTTCCGCTGATCTTCGTTCAGTTTTCCTGTTCCATTGAACTTTTCAACAAGCGTTTTTATTGTCCCAGACAAGCCAGTAGTTTGAATCTGGCCGGATTCAGTAACGCTTACAGTTGATGTTGGATCATTCAGCCTGATGAGCTGCACGATTGATATCTGATCTCCAATTGGATTTTTCTGCTTCAAGCTGTCATCGATAGCCTGAACGGCAACTCGCCTGTCCTGATAGGCTCTAACAATTGGTTGAGACGTGAATGTATCACGCATTTCCTTCTCAGCCTTGAACATTTCATCCGCAGGCATTCCACCTTCCAGCTTCAATTGTTCTGCTTTGGCTTTGATTTCACTTAAGTTTGCTTCTGCCTGAGCCTTGGCTGCGTCTGCCTTAGCTTTTGTCATGGCTTCGGGAGACTGTTCCTTAAAGTATTTGTTCAGCAACTCACTGTAAGCTGTAGCAGCTTTTTCATCCCCAGTCCGCATCATGAACGACTGCCCAAGTATAGACCAATACGATGGAGGCGCATTCTCAGGAGTTGCTTCAATCGTCCTTTGGTAAAACTCTCCGAGTTTCTTTAGCTTTGGGTCTTCAGAATTACTCAAAGCATCTGCCTGTTCCTGTAGTCTTTTGAGTGCAATTTCCGGCTTGTTGGCAAGCCCAGCATTAACAACTTCAAACGTGGTATTTTTTAAGTTGTCTTGTACAGGATTTGGAAGCTGATTGAATATAGATGAAAATGCCTTTGCCTCTTGAGACGGAAGTGCCATTGCTCTAGCCGAAACCTGTTGCACCAGCTTGGGATCAGGATTTTCTGGGTCAATTTTAGAAGCAATGTTCGACAACTTGATTTGCTCTACAGATTGAATTGCATCAAGTTGTTGTTTTGAAAGATATGGTATTACTGAAGTAAGACTAGATAGGTCTGCATTTGGGTCAGACCCATACCGTGCAATCGAATTCGAAATCATCTTTTGCTGCTCCATTGCAGTCCTGCGCATTTCCTGCTCTTGAGCAAACGATGTTGCGGCACGTCCTGCCGCGGCAGCTGACTGAGCCATAGACTGCTGCATCCCCTGAATGCCTAGCTGTGCCTTCTGCAGTTCGTATGGAGCAAGCTGCTGCGCGAGTGCCTGCTGGGCTTGAGCGCCTCGGATTTGCTCGATGGTAGCAAGTCCTTGAAGCAAATTTCCACCTCCAAACATAGAGGTGTTGGGTTGCGGAATATTGATGCCGTAATTGAACTCAGCCATATCGGTTTAGCTTTGAATGTACCAACCAGATGATCCGCCTGGGCCTGCTGGAGCGGAATACGCAACCGGCGCACCTCCGCCTGCGCTTAAAGCTGCAGCTTCTGAACCGTAAAAACCTCCGGTTCCAAGACCGCTTAATCCTGTCCCAAGTCTGTTCAGAAGCATGTAGTTCTGAATTCCACTTCCAATCGCCCCAGCGGCTCCAGTTGCTCCCTGAGCGAACGCTTGTGCTGCTCCGACCTGCCCAGCTGCTTGCGCTGCGCCTTGGCTTGCCAAAAGCCCGCTGATTGCGCTTCCAGCTTGTCCCGCGGATGCAGCCTGCCCAGCTGCTGACGCCTGACCGATTCCAAGCAGACTCTGAGCACCGGTTTGTCCTACGTTGGCAAGACCAGAAAGGCGTGCGTACTGCTGTTCGATAAGCTGGTTGAGCAACTGCGGTCTGAACTGCCCAAGAGCCGCTTGCACGTTACCGCCGCGGAGTCCTCCGGTAGCCGATGCATTCGCAAGAATAGCCTGTTCTCCCTGCTGGGCGAGTTGCTGGAAAAGCGGCCCCTGCTCGATTTGCTGGATTGCCTGCTCTTGCATCTGGCGACCCATCTCGTCGTACTTACCGCTCTCAAGCACAGGCTTCAGAAGCTCCTGTTGCTGTGCGTAGCCCTGTGACATCAGGTCGCGAACCTTGGCATCAGTCTCCTGATTGAACTTGGCCGTGATGTCCTCTTGAGCCTGTTTGATTGCAAGTGCCCTGTCTTCGCCCTTTCCAACCGTTACTGACGGATTGATGTAGGACTGTTGCTTTTGGAGTTTTGCAAGTTCCTGTTCTCGGTTGCGTGCATACTCGTCAACATTCTGCAGCGTTACATCTGCAAGCATCCTGAACTGCGGCGACTGGCGAACATCGAATAGAGCTTGCTGACGGGCTTGCTCGCCACCAAGACCCGCAATTGCTTGCAGTCCGCGAATAGCCCCAGGCCCAGCTTGAATGTATGGCTGCGTTAACTCAGGGCTTCCTGCCTGAACGTATGGCGCAAGGATTTGACGGATGGTGTCAAACTGCCTTTGCTGTTCGGCTACAGCACTATCTTGCGCCTTAGCTTGTGTCGCCGCTGCGCTTTTTGCCGCGGAGGCTGCTTTTGAGCCAGAAAAAATAGATGCTCCAGCTCCAAGAACTGACCCTCCAATAATAGCTGTTACCGGATCTAATCCCATAATTACAATACTTTTAAGTACACCTTTTCAGCGAGCTTGTATCCCATTCTTATGAAAAGGTTTTCAAGATCAACTGAAGTTGATGAGTGCTGAGTGATGAACTTTGCTCCATCTTGCTTGAGTTGTTCATCGCACCACTTGAGGAATCTGATTCCAGTTGTCCCTTTTCTGAAATCTTTATGAAGGAACATGGTATCATGTGATGCGAAAAGCACTTCATGTTGATGGTGCTCAACAAGCGCAAACACATTGTACCCAACAAGCCTTCCCTCGTGTCTTGCTGTGAATAACCGTAAGACTCCAGCCTCTTCAAGAGAGGCGTACTTTTGATATGGAATGCGGGCTGGAAGATGCGCGATTTCACCGGAAACTTCTGCGTGATGAATGTCAATGAGAGCTTTGCCTTCATTTCCAAGTTCTTCGGTAAAGATTTCACGCTGAAACTCCATCGTCCTACGTCACTTCCCTCCCAGAAGCACTGATGGTGAGCGAGGTAGCTGCACCTGCAATCGTCGAGATAGTGCCACCGGCCTCAAGAACTTGTCCAACAAGCTCAGGACATGTGTAGGTCTCGTTTGGAACGACCGTCTTTGCCTTGAGCACCAAGTTTGCATCTCCAGCTGTTCCGCCTGAAGCCACAAGATTCACGGAAAACGTCACGTTCGCTGCGCTTGTGTTTGTCACCGTGAACTTGTCGATGATGCACTTGCAGTTGTTGGCAGTGTACTGATCTGTTTGCGTTGCCGAAGCCTGCTTGCGCGGTATGATGTTCTTGATCGTTACCATGTCAGGAGATGTTGTTTGTTACGGTCAAAATTGCGGATGGAATGCCTGGAACCGGTGGGGCTGCGGCAAAGGTTTGAATGGTGATGTCTGTGGTGTCAACAGACCAGACCAACTCAAAGTAATCTCCCGCGTTCATCTTATACACGAAGTTCCACGCTGCAACAGTTTCTGCATTGTTTCCTTGGATTCGTATTTGGGTTGCTGAGTTCGTTTGGTTGACGCCGTTGATGCGTGCCCACAGGTAGAAGAGACCAACGCCGCCTAACACCTTGTCGAGCTGCAGTGAGAACTGAAAGTTGTAGACCCCTTCTGAGTCAACGTAGATGCGGCTTGTTGGCGTTCCGCGGCGCACGCCAAAGCTCAGGTCAGTCGTGTTGAAAGTGAGCGCATACGCGGTGTTAATGGCAGCTGCCGTCTGCGTTGTCGTGTCGTAGAAGGTGCCGTACCGAGGGACTTTTGCTGGCTCAAGCGGCGGAGCTTGCGAGAGGAGTGCAACTTGTTGCACAAGGTCGTCAACACGCGTATCTGAAGATTGTTCGGCAACATCGCTGGTAACCGTGCCAGAAACCTCAGGAGCCGTAGCCAAAAGCTCAAGAGCGGTAGATAGCCGGTTGATGCTATCGATGGCTTCTTGAGCGGTTGTAAGTGCGTTGCCTGCGTAAAACTCATTGCTTTCAACTGTGTTTGGTATGAGGTCAAACAGCTTCTCAAAAGCACGGATTGCCCTTTGGCTCGGCAGGAACTGCGCGAGCTCTTGTCGAGTAATCTGTGAGGGATCTTGTGGCATTACCAAGCAAGCGGTTCGATGCGGGCCTCAAGTCGCGCCATCGACAAGTGCGAGTCGCTGGTGCCACGAAACCGGCGCACGCTCCAATCGCGCACAAAGCCCTGTTGCAGCCAGTTTATCTTCTTACTGCGGTAGCCTATCTTCCCAGCCTTGTACGGCTTCTCCTGTGACCATGTAACGCCGTCAATCGAGTACGAAGCCCAGATGGTGGGGTCGTCCCCAAGAGGCACATTACCAGTCAGAGACACAAGCTCAAGCTCATGGAAAATCATTCCCTTGTTCTCGTTGAAAATGGTCTGTGTCTCAAACTGCCAACCGTTCCTGTCTCCCCAGTGCGAAGACACATCGTTTGAGACGTAGCCGAGCTTGTACGTTTGAGTGTCTCCGCAAATCCACTTGTTGTACGCGAAGATGAAGTTGCGTGCGCGGTACTGACCGTCCCCGACGATGCTGCTTGTCAGAATGAACCAGACTGCTTCCTGTGCCACCTGCGAAGAAGCCCCGTCGTATACGAGCGTCTTGTCTGGAAGATGGATATAAAGGTGCTGGAGACCATCATGCAGGCGCGACTCAACAAGCGCACCAGCAAGAGTGCTTTCATCATATTGGGCCAGAATCTGGTCAATCTCTCGCGTGGCAATCTTGACGGTATTACCATTCGCAATGAGATAGACAGAGTTCTGTTCGTTTCTCCCTCCTCCGACGAAAGCGATTGTGTCGAGATACAACGCGCAGGTGAACGTCCCAACGCTGCCCCGCTGGATGCGGGCTCCATCGACACGCTGGAAAGGGAATCCAGTACCACCGACGTTGGTGAAGACCTCGATAGAGTGTCGGTTGAGCGCATAGACCTCGTTCTTGAACTTGATGAGCGCCTCAACCGGATCAGGGTCTAGTTCGCTGGAAGCGTACTTGAGCGGGTTCACGGACGTAGGATTGTTGATGTCCGTCGTGATGAGGAACTGTCCGTCAGTCGTGAAGAAGTATCCATCCACCCACACGAAGTCCACGACCGTCCCAAGGTCAGGGTCTGTGACTTGCGTTAGGGTGGTGCCATTCCAGTAGAACAGCTTGCCGCTGGAAGCGATGGCGAGCTGGTCGAACGAGTAGTCAAAAGTGACCTGCCCACTTCCGCCAACATCCCCAAGAACCGTAACTGTTCCGGTGCTTGAGACTGAGACGAGCTTTGTGCCCATCACGCGGTAAAGCGTTCCGTTCCACTCTATTCCCCCCCTGTCAGAACCCATTCCAGTAGCAAACTCAACGATGCCATCAGCAGGACGAAGGTAGCCGTTTGAGATGCCATTTGCTTGAATGATGGGTACGAGGTTGCGCGGATACGAGCGCCGAAAGTCGCTCGCATTGTTGCAGTAGATTCCACTGAGGATGGGTATCTGCATTACTTCTTCTTGGCGGTCTTCGCTGAAGCCCTGAAAGCCGCTGCGGTTGGTGCCCCTTTTGACCCAGGCTTCCGCATGCGTTCCTTGCTACCGGCCTCAATGCGCTGACGCTTGGCGTGAATGTTGGCGTAGAGTCCCTTTTTCATCGGCAGTTCCAGCGTTTGAGGCTTGCAGCTTTTCGGGTTGGACGGCCCTTCTCGTCTTTCATCGGCCCAGGCATACCGCTCATGCGGGCGCAGAAGCTCTTCTTGCGGGCTGCGTCTGCCTTGGTCTTCGGGTTTGGAGCGGGAGCCTTGAGATTGCTTCCTGTGGCTGCGTTGTACTTTGCGCGGCCTTTCGCAGTAAGACCGGCTCCCTGAGAGACAGGGAGCTTCTCGCCGCGGGAGACCGACAGTTTGACTTGCTTCTTGGGCATATTACAGGGAAGAGCGAACTTTCAGTGTGCCGCTTGCAACATCAAGAGTGGATAATGTGTCGTTCTTGAGTTGAACCGTTACTGTGTTTGCGGCTGAAACATAAGCAGTGATGGTCAACCCAGTGTTGCTGGATAGCGTAGCTTGCGCGTAGTGAGTTGTGAGGGCTCCAGTGCATGTTACAGTTGTCGTTGTTGATGCGCCTGCAATAAGCGATGGAGGATCGTATGTTGCAGATCCAGTGAAGTATCCAGATGTCTGAACACTTCCGTCACTGAACTTAACTCCGGTTGAATCGAGTTTAAGTCCAACTGTTGCATCAGGAGTTGTGCCTATTCCGACCTTTCCTGAAAACTCGGTTGCTCCATCTTGAGCAATTGTAACACGAGACACAGGAGTAGTTGATCCTGATGGAGTGGTTAAAAGAGCAATCTTTCCAGGCATGCTATTGGAACTTGGAGCTCCATCAACAGATGTCCTTATGATTGCTGCACTCGCAAATCCATCTCCCTTATCAAATCTCATGTCGAGATTGATGTTGTCATTTGCAGAAACAATCCCATTAGTCCCAACTGTTCCGCTTCTTGATTTTCCAAGATTTATAGTTGTTCCACTTCCACCAGACCACCACGAAGCTGCATCAAGCGGAGTGTTTGCCGTTGTATGCGTTTGAAGTTTTGTTAATACAGAGTTTAATGCAATTGAAGTTGCATTTCCACAAAGAACTTGACCGCTATTATTTACAATAAATGGAGTTGAATCTGGATTATTTTCGTCCTCAACAACTAATGCGTTTCCTGTTCCTGCTGTTTGCTGTGTAATCCGTAATGCAGGACTTGCAGACGAGGCTTCAATTACTGTTGGCCCAGCAACTGTTCCTATAGTCGTTGAATAAGCATATTGAGCTACTGAAGCCCCGATTTTTGTTTCGTATGGAATCAGTGAAGAGTTGCTGTAAGAATTAAGGGAAGAAAAATAAAAACTTCCAGCACTTCCGGTTACAACGTAGTTGGATGCTCCAGCTGTGATTACATATGCTGAGTTGAATACTCCAACAACTGATCCTGCTGCAATCGTGATGCCGTTGCCTGTAGTTGCGCGGTTCTCAAATGAACACCATCCAGCCGTAAGCAATGCTGTTGCACTCGTGATGTTGACGACATTTGAGCCGTTGATATTGAAGTAGCTGTATCTGAGTTCTGCGTATGGTTTGCTAGCGCCATTGGTTCCGCGCATCAACAAAGCGCACGTTCCATACTCAGTAGAGCATCCCTGTGAATACAGGCTTCCTCCATTCAAATCCCAGTGTGTTCCGCCGCTTCCAGCAGTTGCATTTGCTATGCTGCGAATATTTACAGCACGAACAGCAACGTCTGAGTTGATGACAACTCCAGAAACGGCTGTACTGGCGTTTGAGTTCCCAACCATGCAGTCCTGCATGTGAACAAGGAACGGAACCGTGCCATTTGCGCTGAATGTAATTGTTGCGCTCGTTGTAGCGTTTTCAAAACGGATTCCGTTTATCTCAAGCACCGAGTCGCCAGCTGTGGCTGATCCTGTTGCAGTGTGTACGCCAACAATACGAACCACAGAACCTTGCCCGTTGTTTCCTCCTGTTGAGGCAAGAGAAACGCACGGTTTAAGCGTTAAATTCTCTGTGTATACACCTGGAGGAATAAGGATTTGTGTCTGGTTAAGACCGGTAGCTCCTGAAACAAGGTCAATACAGCCTTGGATTGTAGCTGCATCAACGCCAACCGTTTTGGTCTGAGCAAACGTCAGCGTTTTTGCCCATGATGCAGTTGCACCATCTGTGTACAAAAACTTTCCATTGTTTGCAGCCTGAGTTGGAAGGAGAGCGTTAAGTGCTGCGCTGGAAGTTGCAGCGCCTGTTCCACCATTAGAAATGCCAAGCAGACCGGACACCTGAGCCGAAGACAGACTTACGATTGCGCTTGTTTGAATAGAACTGTCTGGGAATTTAATTCCACCAGAGTCAACCGTAAGAGCAGCCGTTGCGTCTGGCGCTACGCCGATGCCAACCTTTCCGTTGCTCGCGATTGCAAACCGAGTGGAGTCTGGCGTCTCGTCGTTAACGACAAGCGTGTTGCCTGTCCCAAGGTTTGTAATGGTTACACAGTCAGCAGTAGATGTTGGCACGTTTGCAACCGTCATTGCTGCGTTCGCGCCATTTTGTGCAACTACAAGTGCTGGTGTGACTGCGCTCCCGATTGCAGCCCCAACCCCTGCGGTGAAGTTTGTTGCGCTTGAGGTTGTCACTGCTGGAATCGTGGCCCCTGCTGTAGTTCTCCATGACAACACTCCGTTAGAGTTGATCCAAACATCTCCTCCGGTCAGCGTGTTTACATTTGATTGTGCTCCAAGGTTAAGTGGAGCAGTAGTGCCTCCATTTGTGAGCGCCAACTTGCCCGTCATCGTGTCACCTGCCTTTGCGACCGCTCCAAGAGCAGAAAGGGCCGCACTTGCGGTGATGGCTCCAGTTCCCCCCAACTCTAACGCCAGCGGCGCAGCGGTCGTAAGCGCAGCCTGCGCTCCGAGATTTGCGCGTGCAGCCGCGTTATTGGCTGACCCCATGAATGTGTCGATGTTTGCAGATACGGTAAGATTTGGCATAACTCGTTATGGTCTGATGTATTTGAATCCGTCAGGACGAATGTAGTAGTACGTTCCAGGCCCTGAGCGGAGATAATAGAAAACACCAGGAGGCGCAGGAGGCGTCACCGTCGGGCCTGCCGGTATCTTCGACCTGCGTCTGGAGATGTATCGAATCACAGTCCTGCGCCGCAGATGAAGTTCACCGTCGTGTTTCCAGTCGGAGCAATCAATGCAATCACATTGTCATCCTCAAACTTGCCAAGGGAGACTTGGCTAAGAGGCATAACAATGTAGTCAGCGGATGTTGCATTCACAGTGCCCTGCCCGATGCGAACGTACACTGGATAAGTGTCTCCAGTGTTGGTCACACAAATGCTGCGAGTGCCAGCGATGATAGAGTACTGCGTGGAAGTTGCAGTTGCGGTTTGCGTCTGGCCTGAGCCGTAAGATGGATTGAATGGAAGTGTCATATTAGCCTACACGGTACCAAGTTTTGAGAACAGGTTCAAACCGCAACCGGAAGAATCCGTTTGCAGCAAGCGTTGACGGGGCTCCAACCACAGCTCCGCCATTTGCACCAATCGTAAGAGTTGTGATAGTCTGCGTGGAGTTCACCAGCAGCTCCTGCCCGCCCACACACGTCGAAGCAAGCGGAAGCGTGATGGTGAGCGCCGCAATCGTTCCAGCCGGTGTCAGGACGAGCCAGACGCTGTTGCTCGTGCCACTGATAGCCACGGTAGAACCGGTCGTGGGAGCCGCGTACTGGATGACTTTGCCGTCACCAACCGTTGCGTTCGCCGCGATGTAGTTCGCGACTTCAAGGCCCGTGGCGTTGTAGTCGAGACCGTTCTGGTTGATGGCGAACAACGTGGAGTCGCTCACCGGTGAGTAGTTCTGAAGTCGTTCGATTGCCATATCAATTGGTGTCCTTGAAGGTCAAACTGCCATTGTCGGACACGGACAAAGGCTTTGTGTCTGGCTGATAAACGTAGGTGCGCTCAGACCATCTCCAGCCAGCCGCGCCAATCGGCATTGTCCGCGGGAGCTGCTGCTGGATGGGGCGAGCATTCATAATCAGAAGCGACTCGTAACCGGTCTTTGCTGACTGCTTGGTGTCGGGACTCGGAGACTTGCCGTAGCTGGGAGCAATCTTCAGTGCGAGGTTTGAGATAAGCGCCTGCGAAGCCCACGTTGGCACGTTGCTCGATGAGGCAAGCTCGCTGTTCTCTGGATCCGCGGTGATCGGATACCCCAAGTTGATTCCCTTGATAGACCACTCCGCAATCATCGCATCCAGTCTCTTCAAGGCAGAGTCGAACTGGTCAGGCGTCATATCGAAGACGTAGGTCGCAAGACCAAGTTCCTCGAACGCCTGCTCAACAATCTGCCTCTTGGAGTAGCTCATCGTTTGCGTTTGCGTTTGGGTGAATCGTCAAACTCCTCTTCGTCTTCAAGCTCTTGAATGAGAACCGCTGCGTTCTCGACAACCGCATTCACGGCTTCTTCCTGCGCTCTCTTGACCTTTGCCGCGGCTTCCTTCTTGAGGAACTCAAGTTTGTTGTGCCGCTCAATAGCTTCTGGAAGCGTCAGGCTCCATCCGGCAGCTAAAACGGCATCAAGCTCTTGTTGGTCGTTTACGCCAATGTAATCGTAGCTTCCACCGGCTATCGAATGACGGCCAGGGCATCGATGCACCATTGTGGGAAACTCAATCATTTCTTCAGCTTTCCAACTGGTTTACCTGCTTTCTGCTTGGCCTTGCGTGCAACAGAAAGAGCAATCGCAACTGCTTGTTTCTGAGGGCGGCCAGACTTCATCTCGCGGGAGATGTTACCCGAAATCGTCTTCTGAGAATAGCCTTTTTTGAGTGGCATATGATTAAAAGTTGGGGAGCGCCCGTTTTAAGAGCGCCCCCCATTGGCTAGTGGTTAGGATTGGTTGAACAGGATGATGCCCGACATTTCAGGCTGCTTGTTCACAACCCCGAACAGCGTATCGATACGATACTTGGTCAGGAGCGAGTCTTGGTCAAACCGTTTGGTCATGACGAGCTCAAGCCCTTGGTCGGTTGAACCGCGCATCACTGCCACGCCGCCATCCGTAGGGATAGCATAACGGCCAGGAAGGATTTCAATCGCGTCCTTGTGCCAGAAGCAGTTCACGGGAGCCGCTGCCGTGTTCAAGAACACGATAGAAGCCGTTGCACTCTTGGTGTTAGCAACACAGTTCTGGTATTGAGCAGAAGCTGCATTTGCAACCTGATTGGAGATGATCGGAGGAGTGATCACCATTTGCGTTCCACTGGTTATACTTACAACTCGGAACGTCTTCAACTGACCAGTGTCATTCTTGGTGATATGGTGGACAGCGTTGATTCCGTTAATCGTGAACGCGTCGCCAGCAGCAACTCCAGTCGTGCTGGAAATCGTTACCGTCTGGAAGCGGTTGTCCACGTTCAACCGTTCGGTTGATGATGGAGTTGTCGTGACAGCTTTCGGGATCCAGTAGTTCACAGCAGAATCTCTGGTGTCAATGGTCAAGCCAGCTCCGCCAGCAGCCGCTGCAAGGCGAGGAGCATAGTCGAGCTTGTAGGTGTCGAAGGACGCCACCATCCCAACATACGCACGCTCGTAAGCCTTATCGGACTTTTGGTTTCCGAAGGAACGCGATGCAACAGACAAGTCTTTTGCAAGACCGTTGTAGTCGCGGGTATTGAGCGCCAGATACCGGTCGCCGTCCATCACACCTTGCTCGTTGAAGATGGCTTCACACTGAGCAACGTCATCGAACCCGCTGGTTGCGCCAGCAGCAGTCGTGCGCTTGATAACAAGCGAACCAAGATTTGCAGCCACGTTGTTCACAGCGATGTTGATGTCGCTTGCAATCTTCTGCTTGGCAGAAGAGCCAAGGCGTTGCTCCTGAAGCGCGTCACGCAACTCAAGCGCATTCATCTCCCACGCAACCGTGCGGGTCTGATTGATGGAACTTGGAACGGAAAGCTGCGTGTAAGCGGAATATCCACCAACACCAGTAATGTTCGTTCCAGCATTTGCTCCACTCAACGAGGTGCAGATGTAAGGCTGCGGCCTCCAGATCACGTTGTTCGTGCGCTCCATCATCGTCTGATCCGTGTTGTAGATGGACACGTTCCGAGACAGAACCAAAGCGTCTTGGAACCCTTCAAGAAGGTTCTCAAACGCCACTCTTTCTTCTTTACTAAAGCTATTAGCCATAGGTCTTTATTTGTTTTTTAACTGATTTTTGTAAGCCAACACTTTGCTGAAGTCGCCGGTGCGAGCGGCTTGTTCTCGCAACCGGTCAAGCTGCTCATCCGAGCCGCCTGATGATTTTGCTGTGCCAGATATTGTCCGCTCCGGCGGCGGTGCAGTCTTTTTAGGTGTCACTTTGAGTTGAGTTTCGATTTTTGAAACCGCAAACGCGAACTTCACGGGGTCATTGATACTCGCGAGTTCTTTCGCCTTTGCAGGATTCCGACCTAGGGCGTAAACCAATAACGCAGGGTTCTCTGAACCTTGCAGCAGGATTCCCTGCTGGGTGACATTAAGCACGTCTTGAACCGCTGCTTCAGCCTCAGAGTAGTCAGCAACCTTCAGCTTCGTCTTTGTCTCAGCGTAGTTTGCTAGCTTCTTCTGCCATTCCTCCGCTTCAGCCTGCTTTGCGCGTTCAGCCTTCTCAGCTTCTGCGTCAACCGCACGCTTGCGGACGAACCATGCTTCAAGCGATTCCTCGTACTTAGCCGAATCGTAGTCGCAGCCCTCAAGCGACGGCTTAGGCCCAAGCTGTGCCACCGGATTGGTCTCAGTGGACATTGTCCTTACCCGTTCCTCAAGCTGGCGCTTCTCACGTTGCAGCTCCCGATATTGCTTACGCAAGTCCTTCACCCAAGTAGGTGCTTCCTTGCTGCTCTCTTCTTGTTGTGATGGCGAATCACCGATGCTGACTTCGACTTCTTCCGCCTCTTGATTCTGATCGCCAACCGCAGGCTCCTGCGTCTTCTCCACCGGCTCACCGCCAGCGTTCCCAACTTCAGCCTCTGCACTTGGCTCGATCTCCTCAACGGCTTCCAAAGGCTCTTCAGCCTCTACTGCCTGAGTTATCTCACTCATGTTTTCTTTACTAACTTAGCCTGCTACTCGCAAGCTAGAAATTCTGCATCGGCATTACCGGCGCTGCCTGCTGCGGCATAATCCGCGCAACCTCGCTCTCAATCCGGTCTGCCAACTTCATCGCGTTCTCCTGACTCGTTCCCGCCGTCTTCGCCAGCGTGTCCTCCGTCTTAGCCCGCGTCTCCTCTGCCTTCGCCAGTGTCAGCACCGTGTCAGCCTGCGCCTTTGTGGCTAGCGCATTGGCCTTCTGCGCCTCTGCCTGCAGGTAGATAGCCTCTGGGCTTGGCTGCTGGTTTGCCATGGCTTGCTGAAGCTCCTGGGCCTCTTGCTCGGTGGGTTTAAGCACGCCCATCGTCACAAGCTGCTTGCGGAAGTACGAGCGCACATCCGAGATGCCTTCCCCTTCCATGTTCAGCATCGCCATCGATGAGAGCACCTTCAGCATCTCCGGATCCTGCGTGATTGCCATCATCCCCGTAATCGCTTGCACCGTCGCTGCCCGCTTGCTCGGGGCCGTAGGCCCAATGTCCACCGATACGTCAAACTGCGCGTCCGATAGATCGTTCTCGTACTCAATGTCGCCGCTCTCCTCATCGATAACCGGTGTAAGAAGCTCAATCGAGTCCATGCTCCCTGCCTCATCAATCACCTTCATCTTCCGCTTGGGCTCAACAAACACGTCCTTCGCCATCGAGAGCCAAATCTCGCCAGCACGCTTAATCGCCTTGCCCATGTTCGAGATGTACACGTACGACTGCATCCCCAGGCTCTGCTGGATCATGTCAATCGCCTTGCCCGTCACATGGCTCACCATCCGCTCCGCCGCTTGCGCGTTCCCAAGCAGCTCGTTCATGTCCGCATCCGTCACCTGCAAAAGCGCAGCCATCGCCGGCGGTATCTGCGAGGACTTCGTGTAGGCTACCGGCCCCGCAGGCGCCGCATTCCCGCTCGCATCCGTAATCGTGTTAACCAGCAAGTACGGGTAGTTCTTGATGTTGTCCTCACTCCACATCACCTGATGTCCCGCCACTTGCTCAGGAACAAAAATCGGTTTCTCAACCGAGGACAAAGCCGAAATCTCCGCCAGCTTCGAGAGCTGCATGTTCTTAAGCCGCTGCGCGTCTTTCGCAAGCCGCACAATCCCCATGCACCGCTCCACATTATCCACAAACCAACGCTTCCCGTACACCGGCACAATCGGAATGTTCTTCCCCGCAATGTACCCGCAATCCTCCAGAATCTTTCCCCCAGACAAAATGTACTTGTGCACCTTGCGCGTCTTTACCTTCTTGCGCTTTGCCACCTTCCCACCCAACGCCTTTAACTCCTTAAGCGCCTCCTCAAACCCCTCATCCCCCTCCCGCAACTTCTCCTCCTTACCGGTCAACGTCTCCACCGTCACAACCGTGTCGCTTACCTCCTCCACACGGTAGTACTCCGCCACATACACCACCTCCGGCGTGTACCAATCAAACATCACCCGCGTCACCGACTTCGGCCACGTCTGCGGGTCATCCCCCCACTCCTCCTTGTACGCGTCCGGCGTCATCGCCGTCAAAACAAAGCACCGCTTCGCGTCACTCTTGTCCTGACGCTTCGCGTTCAAATCAAAGTACACACTCGTGTCCGCATCAAATATCGGCTCAATGTAAATCTGCTGCGTGTCGTCATCCTCGTCCTCATCATCCACATACTCGTTCCGTAACCGAAACGCCCCAAAACCGCCCTTAACCGCCTCCTCAAAGGCATTGTCATACGCCTCCTGCGCACACGAGTCCTGCTCCCCAGCCCGATACAAACCGTTGCACGTGTCCGCTAACTTGTCGTACTCAGCTCCCTCCTTCGGCAGAAAATCCACCGTCATCCGGTTGTTGCGGTACTCGTTAATCACCCGCATCACCGCCAAGTTCACCTTGTTCACCTCAAACCGTGGCCGATTCTCAAACTGATCCTGAAGCGGCCCCTCCCACTGCGCCCCTGCTATATCGCAAAACCGCCGGTCATTCAAACACTGCAACCGCTCCTGCCGAAGCACCGTCTCAATGTTATCAAACTCCCGCAACGCCTCCGCATGTATCTGCGCTTTCGTCATGACAAATCTAAACGTATCTCATTTTACTTCCGTGAGAAGAAGTTTTTCGACGGCATTATCTCCACAAACGCTCTCTTCATCCGATTCAACGGGTTCTTCGCACGCTGCACCCCACTCACCACCATGTACCGCGTCGCATCCATCAAATGGTCGTTCTCCTTCACCACCCTGCCCTTGTCATCCCTCCGGTACAACCGGAACTCGTTCACCCAGTTCACACAACTCCGAAACACCTTCAACCGCCCACTGCTCATCCGCTGCCACACATCGTACAACCCCGTCTCAACCGCGTTGTTCGCCACCGTAATGTCCAACCCCAACCCCTTGTACCGGTTAAACAACTGCTGCCCGTCAATCTGCGTCCTCCCCCTCGAAGCCGGATCAATCACCCCAGGCATCCCGCCCCTCGCCCGCACCGCCTCCGCATGCACCGCAGGCTCCGCAGCCCCCATGTAGTGCTCGCTAAACACATACACCACGTCACTCTCCATGTCCACCGCCGCAAACACCGCCGCCGTCCGGTTCCACCCCACATCCATCCCAAAACACCGCGGCCAATGCTCCGGCACTTCAAACGGCTCCACCACCACGTCACTCTCCGCCACCGGATAAATCGCCCCCGCCCCCAACTGCGGCACACCCTTGCTCCGCGCATCCCTCTGAAAAGGGGGGATGCTCGCCCACAACTCGTCCTTCTGCCGCTGAGACAAATGCGGCACGTCATCCCACGTCGCCATCCCAACGTACTTCGTCCCCTCCTGCCGCTCCCGTACCTCACCGTCCTTCAAAAACGCCATCACCGTCGCACTCATCCCCAGCAGCGGCGTAAACGTCAACATCACCATCCCGTCGTTCGTCATCGTCCGCAGCAAACACTCCGTGTAAATGTCCAACGGTGGCTCCTCGTCCAACCAGATAATGTCCTGCTCCGTGCCCTGAAAACTCTCGCGACGCTGGTCGTAACTCTTGAGCACCACCCTGCTCTCTCCACCGCTCTCGTGCCGCACCACTATCATCTCAACCGCATCCGCTATCCCTGCCTTCGCCGGCGTCCGCAAGATGTCCTCCTTCGGAATAAGCCCCGTGCCGTAATACCCAGGCGGCCCAAGCAGCTTCTGCTGCAAGATGTCACGCGTCGTCTTGCCCGTGTCCCCAGCCGCCCACGCCGAAACCGGCTTCGCAAACCGCCGCCCACGCCACCACTCCGGATACCGCCCCGTCAGGTGCAACGTCAGCTCGTAGCCCCCAATGCCCTCCGTCTTCCCAACGCGGTTTGCAGCCATCATAAGCCGCTCGCGGTACCGTGGCCCTGCCTCAAAGAAGGCCATGTGCTTGGGGTACGCAGACCGCCGCAACGGCCCACTCTCAGGGTAGTACGCGAGCAGCTTGCGCTCGCGCTGACGGCGCAGCTTCTCCTCGAGAACCGCGGCTAACTCCAGCTTCAACTCGAAATCGTCCATTTGATGCGTGCCCGCAGTCAATCACACGCGGCTTGCCGCTGTGAAGAAAAAACCCCGAAAAGAGCGACATTCGCGTATAGCCGGAACTTTTTCCGCAAAGGGGCCACCCCCTCGGGGGGTTAGCCCCACCTGTGATTTATTAATGCTAGTTTGCTTGTGATGCATTGAGACAACACCACTTGTAACCATGAGTCTTATTGTATTGCGTTAGTCTTTGCGCAACACGCTTACAACCTCCGCATCCACACTCTCACCAGTACTCACGGCCTCTCGGCTGACCCCGCTGTCGCGCAGCAGAGCCGCGAGGCGGTCGTTAAGTGCGTGGTCTGACATCTCGAGTGTGGCAACCGGAGTGGGTGTCTCGTTTTTCGGCACGAGTTTGGCGAGCAATGTACAAAATGCTTTTGGCTCTTGTCGTGCAACAGCGACCAGGTACGCATGCCCGCCAACCTCATCAAAGGCACGGAGGATGGCCTCTTTGACTATCGCCCCCACACGATTAGGCGTGCCGATAGGACGTCCGGCACCCCTTGCTGTCAGATTAGACACCATAGCCACAAAAAAATCAGTGACCATAGAGTGAGAGCAACAACTCCCTCTCTCCACCCTTGTGCGCAACTTTTTCGCACTTTCCCCTTTACTCTCCCCGCTCCCCTGCCGATATTACCCCTACGGCAGAGCCGTACCAAAAAACCCCAAACCCATGAACCCCAACACGTTCCTCCTACTCATGACATCCCTCAGCATCGCGGACATCCTCGCCTTGTCCCACCTCAAATGGACTGCAGGCGAGGCTCTCGCAATCACCCTCGTCCTCATCCTTAACGTCACACTGACACTGCGCGTCGCGCTGCGCTAACCCTCTCAACCCCAAACCAACCAAAACAAATGCAAACCCTACGTAACACGTTACACAACACGTCCATCCGCATCAAATCGCCTCTCGAGTGGGAGGAGATAGTCGACGCAGCTTATCGCGCTGAGTCGACTCAACCACACAACCGCAACCGCAACCAACGCAGCGTGTTAACTCTACGAAACCGCATCAATCGCGCCTTGTGTGGCATGGCAGACTGCCACTGCGGGACGGTACGCCACTAACGCTCTCAACCCTAAACACTAAACACCTATGTACTCAGTCACAATCACCTTCAAGTCCATATCGGACATTGGACTATCGGAAGCGCGCCTAAACGCCGTCAGGGACGAAGCTTGGGAAAGCCTAAATGTTATCCTCATTGAGGAACTTGCAATCGTTCACGTTGAGGACATTGCAAAACTACTAGAACCCTCTGAAGTTGAGCACCTTAAACAAGGCGACATTCCGGATTATATCGAGGTGTGCTTTAACTGCTAACCCTCTCAACCCCAAACACTAAAACCAAAATGAAAACAACACTCTCCACATCGCAAGCCGTAAGACTCTTACTGTCAGACACTAGCGCAAACTGGTCACCAGCAGGAGCGCGCGCGCTGATTGAATACCTTGAAGACTTTGAATCCTCGCAAGGCGTTGAACTTGAACTTGATACCGTGGCTTTGCGCTGCGACTACTCTGAGTTTGATAGCGCTTTGGAAGCGGCGATTGAATACGGGTTTGAACCAAACCCAAACCTCGGCGAAGATGCGCAAGGCGCTGATGACAGGGAGCTTGATGCGTTAGACTGGCTTTCTGACCACACCGTGGTCATCAAGTTCCCCGCTGGCGTGATTGTCGCAAGTTTCTGAACGTTCCCCACTTCCCACTTTTCGGAGTGGGAACAGGGGAGCGTTTTGACGCTCCGAAAAAAAACCAAACCAAACTAAAACAAATGAGAATCAACAAGTTGCACAAGATTGAAGCCGCATGCTCAAAAGACGACTCGCGCCCCACTCTCACTCAGCCCTTTATCCAAAACGGGCGCGCAATCGCAACGGACGGTAAAATCCTCGCGAGCGTCCCGATTCAAACAGCTGAAGGAGAGGAAGTTGAGGATAAGCGTATCCCCATCGATGCTCTTAAGGCTGCCAGAAAAGCGACGCTTAAAATGTACCCCGACGCTACTCTGACGCTGGGCGAAAAATCTTGCACGCTCCCCAACGGAGCATCCTACCCCGTACTCCACCCCGAGTATGACGGGAGCAGGCTCCCCAAAGTGGCGGAGATTGTCTCCGCCAAACTAACCAAAGAGGATGCTGCGTTTTCCGTCACGCTCGACCTCGCGCTTCTTGAGCGTCTTTCCGAAGCGATTGGTTGCGAAAAGGTTACGCTATGCTTCAAAGATGCGAAAAGCATAATCACCGTCCTTCCGTACGACGCCAACGGCGCATTCGGCCTCATAATGCCAATGCGCACCGAATAACGCTAAACACTGACCATGCGCACCTACTACGTATACACACTCGCGCCAAACGGCTCACGCTCGTTTGTCGGTACCGTCTCTGCAGACAATGAACACGAGATAATGCGGGCTCTCACCCGAGAGTTTTCCGCCACTGATATCCACTGGAGCATCACCCTCACCCCGCCTCCCTCTCCCATGCTCGCGCACCGTGTTGGGAGCGACGGCAAACTCTACAGACACTGAGCAAACCCAATCCAAACTAAACAAATGACAAACGAACAAAAATACAAACGCCTCCACCGTTTGGTGGGGAGAACCTCAAAACGCAAAACCGCTCACATTGCAGCGTGCGAGTTTTCCGCCGATGATGACACCCCCACCCTCCACATTGACCTCTGGCGAGGTTTCGACCTCCACAACCTGTCACAGGAGATTAATGCTCTAGAGATTGCATCCGAGGGATTCTGGGACGGTGGAAGATGCTACAGTCTGCAAATCCCAGACTGACCCAACCCCCCCCCCCTCCCC
>Ga0208089_1000040_pt1 | contig 32855 bp, 32 predicted proteins | sample LakMenEpi29Jun12_FD_150744 | JGI IMG/M metagenome (GOLD analysis project Ga0208089, IMG submission 150744) | Freshwater microbial communities from Lake Mendota, WI - 29JUN2012 deep hole epilimnion (SPAdes) | ecosystem: Environmental > Aquatic > Freshwater > Lake > Epilimnion/Euphotic zone ... | reverse complement strand
CATATCTTTAATCTTAATATCAGCTGCATTACCTAAGACGTGTTGAGACTTCTTAGCTCCGCCAACTTTAGCGTTATGCTTCTCGCAGCGTTTTCCACTCATAATAATAATAGGCTTGCCAACTTTAGTGCGGATTTCCTCTAGTAAGTCAACTAACTTATCACTAACCTCCATCTCACCACACCCACAATGGCACATAAACTCACTAGGTTTAAAGTGTTTGCTCATTTCTTACCTCTCAAGAGTAAAATAGTTTTAAGTTTCTGTTCCAACCGTATCATATCATTATCTAGGACTCTAATCTGGTCAATCAGCTCTACAAGAACTATATAAGCTTCCTCTAGTATCGGCTTGACCATAGTTGTAGTCCAAATCCACACAAAGTAGACAATATAACCCATCCCCCCGGCAGCTATTATAGGAAAACCATACTGATTTATATAGTTAGCAAGCTCTTTAAGGTCCATTAGGCTTATCCTCTTCTTTTGGAAGTTCTAAAGCTGTCGAAAGTAGTTTATCTATCTTCAAAATGTCCTGTGACATAGAGCTGACCCGCAGGTCGAGCTGTTTTATAATAGCTATTAGACTTTTAACCTTCTCAAGTACAGAATCTAGGATAAACTTCTGCGTGAGGAAGACAAAATACATCCCCACGCAAGCAGCTGCTATTGGAAATCCTACTTCAGTTACAAAGTTTAGAAAGTCCATAGGCTTTTAGGCTAAGAAATAGCTTCAGACACTACATCAACTACTGAATCTACCGTCATATCAACAACTGTCTCTACAACTTCATGCGGAAGGACAGGAACTGCTGTTTCAATAGCAACTTCAGCTGCATCTTTTACTGTTTCTACTAAATCGTCAAAAATAGACATAATAAATCCTATAAAGGAGGGTTAGGGAAGACTACGTTAAATGGAAAACCTTCTTGAGATGTTATATCTCTAAGGTCTTGCCTATAAGCTGCCCATGCAGTCTTATCTACAGGTGCATCAGCTACTTGAGTCCAGTCTGAAGCTAGTAGTAAGTTATTTCGCTCAGTTCTGACTTCATTTTCTTTGGATAGACGAGCTTGGTTAGTTTCTTCTGCTAAGTCAGTTTCTGATTTAGGTTCTATTCTAAAAGTATAAACCTTTCCATTTTTTATATATGGTTCAGTATCTATAGATTTCTCTAGTGAACTATCAAACATTTCCCAGCGTATAACTTGCATAGCAGAGTTAGCCACTAGAAAGTCTTCATCTACAAAGTTCATAGGAAAAGATGTATTAGGAAATAGAATTGAATCTTCGTCTATCGTTTTAATAGTTCCATTTTTTATAATAGCTAATTGCATAATTAAAATACCTTCATTGTTACTGTACTTGGAGCTGTACTAGGGGCAAAAGTTTCAGTACTAGATGTAGTAAATCCCATACCTGTCTTTGTAAAAGTTGTTGTTGTATCGTCTGCTATTGAGAAAGTACCAGTTGTCACAGTAGGTGTTATAACTGTGCTAGTTGGACTAACGGAAGCTATAGTAGAGGTTGTAGCATTACTACTTTGTGCCCTTGATGTAAAAGTAGCACCACCTAAAGTTCCTAATAACTGTTCTGTAGGTAATTTCCAACTAGTTGTATTACTAACCGAAATAGAAGTACATATATTACCAAAAGAATCTAAAGACAACCTATCACAACTCATGCCAGTATATGCCCACTGAAATACCCCTGCCGAGTTAATTTTACATAAAATACCATCCCCAGTAGCATAAACATTATCAGAAGAATCTAATACAAGTGCTTTAAATCCATTTACGCTATTACCAATAGATGTTTGCCAGAGTCTAGTACCAGCACTATTGCATTTAAAAATTGTACTATAGTAAGTAGTTCCTGTATAAACTATTTGGGTTGCAATATAAATATTACCAGTACTATCTACAGTAATACCATAGCAATTATCTGGTCCAGCAGAGACACTAGTTATAGACATAGAAAGTGTTCTAGTACCTGCAGAGCCATATTTACCAAACCATCCATGTTGAAATCCAGAAATTGATTGCATTCCGCAGAAATACACTCCATCACTTACAGCTTTTAAATTACCATAAAGTGTACTACCTACTTGTCTTGCCCAAGCAACTGCACCATCTATAGTAGAACATTTAACCAGACTAGAACCATTACTGGTTATAATGCAACTTATATACAAATCCACATTGTTAAAATCAATACCTATAACACTACTACCAGTAACACCTGCTATCTGTTTCTGCCATAAAATAGCTCCAGCACTATCAAAAGCTATTACTCCAATACCACTTGTTATTTTACCTGCAAAATATATAGTCCCAGATGTATTATCTACAATTATTTGCGGTTGACTTGAGACTAGCCCAGTTATAGTTTTGCGCCAAACTATAGCTCCAGTTGAATTTAATTTAACAAGTAAATTATAACTTGCCTTGTAGATATTACCCGAACTATCCATGTATGTACGGTAAACAGCCGCTGTATGTGTTAACTTAAAATTACTAGGATAACTAACAAGACGAATTAAAGAATTAGTTGATGTAGTTAAAGTTGGTATTGTTTCTACTGCACCTGTATTTACAGAATAAACTCTTGATTGTGTTCCTATAGTATAAGTCCCAGTTAAACTACCGCTTGAAGTTAATTTGAATATAAACAAATAAGCACCAGCCGTAGAAAGATAATCCCCTATAAATAAACTTCCTAATTTATCTACTGCTAGACTTACTGGATAAGTAGTAGGTGCGGATGAATTTAATAGTCTTTGAAAATTTTGAGTGCCGTCTGTAGCATATTTAAAAATTCTAGTACCCTCTCCAGTTGCTCCTAATGAATTATAAACAGCCATATAAATATTATCTAAACTATCTATATATAAATCACTACATTTTGCTTCACCATTTGAATTAGATTTTTGCCAAATATAATTACCAGAACTATCTAATTTAGCAATAATTGTGCCATTACTTACGCAAACTTCATTAGTTGATGTTATAGCGCATAATATAGTTCCCACAAAACCAAGAGATTTTTTCCATAATAATGCACCTGCTAAATCTAATTTTATTATATAACCAGAAGTAGAGCCAGTAGTACTAGTAGACCCTGTAATATAAATATTACCGCTGGAATCAGTACAAATACCAAAACCGTCAGTTGTTGTTGTATCAGACAATTTATAAGCTGATTGAAAAACTAAATCACCTACTGATGTATATTTACTAACTATTATAGAAACTGGAAGTGATTGTCCCGTTAAGTTATTATAGCTACCTATTGTATAAATATTACCGCTACTATCAGTAGATAGTCTAGTATAATAGAAAGTATTAGCTGATGTTTCTTTCTTTTGCCATAGTATGTTTCCGTCTGTGTCAACTTTTACAAGAAAAGAAGATATTCTACTTGTCCCAGCAGCAACTGTTCGATGTCCTAAAAGATATACATTCCCAAGAGTATCTATTGTTATATTTGCGCTTTTAGTTAAACCAGATATTGTTTTTTTCCATAGTAATACTCCATTTGAGCTAAATTTAAGTAAAACTGCTTGACAACTAGCATTGTTGATATAATAAGTAGCAAAGACAAATAAATCTCCAGATACGTTAGTCTCGATACCAGATATTTGAGCAGGAGTATTACTAATAGCAGAAATCATTCCAATATATCTAGTAACATACCCACCAGCAGTTTTAATCATAGTTCGTAAGCTCATTATTTCTGGTCCTTTGACATAACTAAACCATCCCAAGTAGTACCACCATCTTTAGTGATAAAACCAAGTAAATCCCTACCTGCTGTAGTTAGTACTGGAGCTGTACCAGATGCCCACTTAACACCTGCCCACCAAGTAATAGCACTAGAACCTCCATTTGTAAGTTCTAATACAAAACTAGCTACTGTCGCAGTTGTTGGTACATTACTAACTGTAAATGTGGTAGCCCCTGTGATAGTTTTTGTAAAATAGTTTCCAGAAGCCACATCAATATTGTTAGCGGCTAAAGCAGCAGATACTTCTCTAAGTCCAGTAATAGTAGGAGTTGTCCCAAATACCAACAACCCACTGCCAGTTTCATCACTCATAGATGCTAATAAATTAGCACTAGAAGGTGTGGCTAAGAAAGTACTTACACCACTTCCAAATCCACTAATACTTTCTAAACTAACAGCTAAAGTACCACCAAGAGTTAAACTACCACTTGAAGTCACACTTCCTGTTAAAGTTAATCCGCTAACAGTGCCTGTGCCAGAAACTGAAGTAACAGTTCCTAAGTTAGAAGTATAACCAGAAGGGTTAGTAGCGTTGTAAGGAGTGAAACCTAAAGCAGCTTGTTTTCCATTAAAAGTAGACCAATCAGTTGAGCTTAAATAACCATTTACGGTACTAGAAGCTTGTGAAATACTAATTGTAGGAGTAGTACCTCCATTTGTAACTGTAATAGGTGCAGTTCCAGATACTAAAGTAACTGTACCAGAGCCACCTCCACCTCCAGAAATAACTATATCTCCAGAACCAAGTATAGAAGTTCCGTTTATGGTCTTAATATTTGTTCCAGAAACTAAAACTGCTTGAGCATCTGTAATCCCATATCCACTAATAGTAGTCGGTTTGCCCGTTAAAGTAGCAAAAGAAGGAGTTGCATTAGATATAGCAGTATCTACTTCAGTTTTTGTGTAAGTTGTAGCTGAATTTGCTTTTAAACCTAAAGAAGTATCTATTTCAGTTTTAGTATAAGCGTTAGTTATACCATAACCAGAAATTGTAGTAGGTTTTCCAGTAAGGTCTGCAAAAGAACCAGCTCCGGCAGTTATAACTATATCTCCAGAACCTAAAAGACTAGTTCCATTGATAGTTTTTATGGAAGTGCCAGATACTAGAGCTGCCTGTTTAGCATTAAAAGTTGACCAGTCTGTTGCACTCAACGCTCCACGAGAAGTAGCATTAGCTGTAGGCAGATTTAAAGTAATTACAGGAGCTGTTGTCTGATTAGCAACTGTAGAACTTACATCATTCCCGTTAGTAGTTATGTTTAAAGCAGCTACAGATACAACTCCGCCTGCTGAACTGATTTGAACATAAACTGAAGTTGCCCAACGATAACTTAGGTTTGTAGTTGTAGCTATATAAATCTTACCAGCTTCACCTTGAGTTGGAAAGTCGGCTAAAGTTGCAAACTCTAATACATCATCTACATAGGAAGGTAAGTTTACAGAAGGAACTTTACCGCCAACAAGAGGGGCAACATTAGTTCCCACATCTGAGGTAATAACCCCATTAGTAACTCCTAAATCAGCTAAAGTAGTAGGCATACTAGCCGAAGTTACAATACCTTTATCATTTACAATAACTTTAGTATAAGTTCCAGCGGTAACTCCAGAGGTTTTTAAGCTTGAAACTCCAGTAACATTAGCTGAACCGTCAAAAACCCCAGAAGTCCAAGTAACATCTCCAGTCATTCCTATAGTTCTAGCTGTATGAAGTTTTAAAGTATCATCAGAAGTACCTGCAGAGCTAATCTCTACATAAGCTGAACCAGAAAATCTATAAATCTTATTAGTATCGAGAACAAGATAGATAGTTGAAGTTAAACCATTTACAGGAAGGTCGTTAAAAGTTCCAATCTCTTGAATCTGGTCAACAGCAGCTGGCATTTGAGAAGTAGTTAACTTTCCATTAGGTCCTAAAGTAGCTAAACCAGAATTAGCTCCTACAAGAACTGAATTAACTGCGTCAAGAATTCCATAACCAGATAAAGTAGTTGGCTTGCCAAGGATATTAATGAAATCCATAGAAACAGAACCACCAGCTGTTCCTACATTCACATATCCTGTACCAGACCATCTATAACTATTCTTAGTAGATGTATCTATATAGATAGTTCCACTAACACCTGTACTTGGGAAACTAGAAGCTAAAGGATATTCAACAACAGTATCTATATAAGAAGGTAACTGGCTAGGAGGAACTTTACCGTTATTTCCAAGAGTTGCAATAGAAACTCCAAACTGAGTTGTACTAACTCCGTCTATAATCCCATAACCTGCAAGCGTACTTGGTTTGCCAGTCAAAGTTTCAAAACTTGGAGTAGCACTTGAAACAGCTGCGTCAACTTCAGCCTTAGTATAAGCATCAATAATGCCCATAGTTCCGAGAGTAGCTGGGTTAGTTCCGCCTATAACTCGACCTTTTTCATCTACAGTTACTTTTGTATAACTTCCAGCATTAACTCCAGTACTAGCTAGAGTTAAAACAGTATTACCTGCAACAGTTGAAGCATCTCCAGAAAAAGCTGGCATTCTATCTGTCTGAAAGACACCAGAAATAACCGAAAGAGCGTCTAAAAGAATTACACTTTCACCTGCAGCTTGCAGACGACCTTTAGAGTCTACTGTAAAAGTTACTGTTTTACTTGGAGAACCATAACTTCCAGAAGCAACTTGAGTATTTGCAAGAGAGGTAGTAACAGCTTGTCCTGTAGTCCCAGAACCTGTAACATCTCCTACAAAACTAAGAGCAGGATTAAAGTCACTAATTCCTGGAGGTCCTTGTTCTCCTCCAACTGCAATTACAATACTATCTACAATCTCATTAACTACTATAGTATCAGCCACGAGTAACCTCCTCTTTAATAGTTACTTTACCTTCAATCAAGCGGACTGTTTTAGCTGGGTAATAGACCTCAAGGTCGTAAACTGCATCTTTAGTAGCTACAAGCCCAGTTGTATCTGTACTTGGAATAGCTAATTCAATCTTTCCAGTAGAACCTGTAATGATTATTCTCCCATTTGCAGTACTTAGTTCTCCAAGAAGAACTGAGCTGTCAACTGTAGGGCGGATTTGCATTTTAGCTGTGCAGTTTGTGAGGTTGATTGCTGTAGTTTTATCTGCGGCTCTCCAGTACACAACATGAGAATAAGTTGCGCCTTTTTCTATAGGAGGAAGATTAAGTTTAACGGCAGTCATAAAACCTTCTATTGATAAAATTTATTAAATACATAACCTACAGCAGCTACTAGAATACCAATCACTGCGGAAACTCCAGCTATAAATCCTACTTGCTTTTCTCTTTGCATTTTCATAACTTGAACTGAGTCAGATATTTCCAAAAGAGCATGGCGTATTTCAGCTCTAAACTCTTTACTATCTTCAGTCTCATTATCTAGTTTAACTTCAAGTCTAGTGACTCTGCAAGGTAAATCTGGCATATCTAAACCTGTAAGTAAGTAACTGACTTAGGGAATTTCAAGTCATTCCAAGGAAGTCTATTCTCTATAGCCTGTCTTCTATTAGATAACTTATGACCACTTTTTCTATGTAAGCAGAATGAGGTTAAGTTTATTCTCCGAAGAGTAGCTCTTTCAATCCTAGACCATTCATCTTTATATAAAGGGTTTAACTTATTAGCTCTAACTTTTCTTCTATAATTGTGTAAGGCAGTCCAAAAAGTCTGACACTGGAGAATAGCTTCTGGCTTTTCAGTAAAGTCTAAGACTATAACTTCTTTGTTAAAAGCTCTTTCCCAGAGGTCTTTAAGTTCTACAGTTAGTTCATAAGCTTGATACTTCATATAAACACTCTATTTTCTTGGATAGTAACATAACTGACCGCGCAAGTCAATCAATTTCGGTTAATTTTAAACTTTTATAACTATTTTAGCTTAAATTTTGCTTTTTAGATAAAAATAATGTATATTCTGGACAAAATTTAACTTAGCCGAGGACGACATGACCACCTTAGACCCAACTAATAAAGCTATTATAGATATAGATGCTCAAGCTAGTCCAGCAATTCTGGCTGGTATTTTAGATATTCCTGTATCTATGGTTCATCAAGGAAGACAAGATGGAAAGTTGCCCTCAAGAACCTCAGCTAGCTATCGTGAGTCCATCCAACAATACATTTATCATTATAAGAAGAAAGTAAGCACACGGTCAACTTCTATGGGCGAAGCTAAACTAGCTCAAGATATTAGAAATGGTATTGCCAAAGAGGAACTTCAATGGCTTGAGATTAAAAAGGAAAAGGAACTTCTACTTGATGTAAATGAAATGAAAGAGCTATTTGAACCTATCTTTCAGATTATCCGAAGCTCTCTAGTTAATTTAGCGCGTCAACATCCTGCTACAGTAACTGACATTGATAATATGCTAGAGAGTCTAAGTGGACTTGGCAGAAAGGTAGCTATTAAAGCTAATGCAGACGCAGAGTACTTTGTACAATCTATGCTAGAAAAAGAACTTTCACTGGAACAATCTGAAGAAGAAGTTGAAGAAGCTCTAAAGGTAAATGACTATGCTTGAGTTAGACACTAACTGGGCAGAAAGACTCTTCTTTGGGAAAGCTCTTCAGCTATTTAAAAAACCAAATAGAATGTCTACTAGGGAGTGGGCAGAAACTAATAGGTTCTTAACCTCAGACGTTTCTTCACGTCCAGGAAAAATGAACTGTATGGAAACTCCTTGGATGCTGTATGTGATGGAGTGTCTTGATGACCCAGAGATTATGGTTATTGTAGGTAAGAAGTCAGCTCAGATTGCTTGGACAGAAACTATTAACAACTGGATAGGTAGAACTATTGACCTAGACCCAAGAAATATAATGATAGCTTTTCCTAGAGCAGCTTCAGCTCAGAAGTTCTACAAAGAAAAGTTAGTACCATACATTAAACACACACCTGTACTTAAAGAGAAAATTGGAAGTTTAGCTAAAGTTAGTCATAAGCATATCCCCTATGATGGAGGTTTCTTAGTTTTAGCTAATGCGGGGACAGCTGAAGACGGAAAGTCCTCTGTAATACCTTATGTAGTGGTAGAAGAGCCAGATGGTGTTAAGAAAGACGTTAATAATCAAGGGGATGGAATGTCTATCCTTAAACAACGAATGAAGTCCTTCTCAGACAGTAAACTTATATATGCTGGAACTCCTACAGACAAAGACTTTAGTCAAGTAGATTTAGCTTATGAACAAAGTAATAAGATGGTTTACCTAGTGCCTTGTCATCTTTGCGGAGAGTTTCATTCTCTAAACTTTGATAACTTAAAGTGTGATGAATGGCAGGAAAGAAGAATAGATGAGTTCTACGGGATATATAACCCCGAAACAGCTTATTATGAATGTCCCTTTTGCTTAGGAATATGGAACAATGACGATAAGAAACGAAATGTTATTGCTGCTCTCGACCATCACAATCTGGGTTGGGTTAGTTCTAACCCTAGCGTATCTGATACTTATGGATTCGCCTTTAATGAGTTGCTAAGTTCCTTTGAAGCTTCTTCCCTTGTAAACCTAGCTAAACAAAAACTTAAAGCTCAAAAAGCATATGACAATGGGCATGAAGGTCTAATGAAAAGTTTTACTAATAACTCTAAAGGTGAAGCTTATGTACCTTTAAATGCTGGCTTGAGTATAGATGAAATGAAAGCTAGAAGGCTAAACTACCCAGAAACAGTAGTTCCTTACGAAGGTCTTATCCTTACTGCAGGTATTGACGTACAGCATAATCGTTTTGCTATAGTAACTAGAGCTTGGGGTAGAAACGGTAACTCTTGGCTAGTGAACTGGATTGAAATCTTTGGAGATGTACTTGATTATAGTGACCCAGTTTGGGGTAAACTAACTGATTATATCTTTCAGAAATGGGCGCATGGAGCTGGCAAAGGTAAGTTCCTAACCATCTCAGCTGCTTCTATTGACTCTGGGGATGGGGCAACAGCTGAACTAGTATATAGATGGGTCTCAGAGATGAACCTTAAACATCAACATATCTTTGCTTGTAAAGGTATTGGAGAACTTAAATACAACAACTATGAGATATTTAACGAACCAAACACTATGGAAGTAGGTTCAAGTACTCAAGAAAGAAAGACTTTAGCTCAAACTATGGGTGTGAATGTCTTTCCTATGGGAGCTTACCGCGCACATGAGGAAGTTCTTCGCAGGTTTAACCTTAAAGGTAATCGAGATAGACACTATCACTGCGAAACTATGTACGGTGGTTACGAGGAAGGAGTTCTTTCTTGTAGAAAAACATTTGAAACAGATACAACTAAAGCTGGGTATAAGCTGATTGCAGGTAAACATAAAGAAGCTATTGACTGTGAGAAGATGGCTCTTCATGCTGCTTATGCTATACAGATTAGAAACTATAACAACTTCCACTTTTCCGCGTTGGAACAACACTTACACGTTACTACAGAATCTGGAGACTTTAATGCCTAGAACACTTATAGAAGTACAAGCAGATTTAGCAGTTGTTAATGCTGCTCTGCAAGATTTAATAGCTGGTAAACGCTTAACTCAACTTCGGTTAGGTTCTGGGGACTTTACACGACTCTTCCAGTATCAAGAAATTACCTACGATGTTCTTAAAGCTGAACAAGCTGAACTTACACAGGAGTTAGCTAGTCTACAGGCTCAACCTCAGATGCAGTTTAGAACTATGACTAACATTCCTCTTAACGTAACTAAATTCAGAGCCTAATATGTCCTTACCTTATGATTCAGAAGAATTCTACTACTCAAGAGCTACTCAACAAGCTTTTGATGGTGCTGTTACTAACTATAGACTTGAGCAGAAAGGTTTAATTACTGGAGAGTCTGATTTACTTGCCGCTAGAGAACTTAACCTTCTCTGGCAACGCTCACATCATGCTGTTAGAAATAATGGTTGGGCAAAGACAGCTAAAACTAAAAACCTAATCAACCTTAACGCTATCTCTGTAAAGTGGAAAGATGATAAAGGTAAAGTTAACAAAAAGATGCAAGCTCTCTGGGATACTTTTGCAGCTGACCCAAACCTAGATGGTTATGGTACTTTAGACAATACTCAAGAAGCTTGGAACGGAGCTATGTTTGAGTCTGGAGAAGCTCTATGCAGAATGTTGATTAAGAAAAGAGCTGGTCATCCTATTCCTTTAGTTCTTCAGAATATTGAGCCAGAGTACTTAGACCCTAACTTTACTAATGGGTTTCCTCAAACTACCCGTAATGGTATTAAGTTTGAGAATAGCAAACCAGTTATTTATTACTTTAGTAAAAGAACTCCTAACTTTAATCTGTTTAATTTGTATTCTATTGAAAAAGTTGAAGTACCTGCTGACGAAGTTCTACATCTATTTGTCCGAGATAGACCTGGACAGTGGAGAGGTATTCCAACCTTAGCTCCTATCCTTCTACCTTTATATGAACTGGATGACCTAACAGATGCTACAGTTGCTAAACAAAAAGCTGCCCAAGCTATTAGCTGGGTTGTTCGCAATACTAATCCTTCTGCCGCTGTTTCTGTCGGTTCTGCTCTTAACAGTATCGACCCAAACGATATTGATAAGTCTACAGGTCAGCGGAGAGTGGTTACACAAGCTTCTGGAGGAGGTGTCCAATATCTAAACAAAGGTGAAGATATTAACTTCTACCAAGGTACAGATATTGGAGCTAACTTACCCGAACTTATCAAAGCTGAACTACATAAAATTGCTCAAGCTTCTGGACTTACTTATGAAGTTCTAACTGGAGACCTTACAGGAATTAGTTTCTCAGCTCTACAGCAAGTAGCTATTGATATGAAGACTCGTGCAGAGTTCATGTATAAGTTTTATATTGTAAACTTAGGTTTGAAACCTCTTTGTAATCGTTTTCAAGAACTTGTAGCTATTTATAGTAACAAGAGTTTTGCTAACTTAACTCCTACATTCCAATATCCAAGAAAGTATGGCGTTAATGACTTGAAAGATGCTCAAGCTGACCTATTAGAAGTTCAGTCTGGTTTTGCTACTTGGGAAAGTAAACTTGAAGAAAGAAACTTGACTGTTGAGGAGATTGTTGAGGACAAAAAGATTCAGCAACAAAGTGGAGTTAGCTTTGAACCTATAGTTAAAGATACAGCACAAAGTAAGAACGTGAAAGCAAATCCTAATTCTGCTGGAATGTAAGTAAATAAATCAGATAACCCTTGACTTTCTCGCTCAAAGAGAGTATAAAGGGTTATCATTTCCAAGGTGGGTATATGAACAAACATCATAGACTTTTAACAAGATTAATTAATACTCCTCTGGCTATTAGCCAAGATAAGCTAGAAGTTATCTCTAGTAATGTGAGTTTAAAGTTATTAGCAGGACAAGCTCTCGATTCTGGAGTTGCTTATCCTACAGATAAGACTGTAACTACTGAAGGTAAGACTTCGGTAATTAACGTATTTGACAGTTTAGTTTCTAAAGGAGGAGCTGGAGAATCTGGCTTTACTTCTTATTCAAGTCTTAAAGGTCAAGTAGAAAATGCAGTAGCTAAAGGCGCAAGTAAGATTTTATTCTACATTGACAGCCCTGGCGGGGAAGTATCTGGTCTATTTGGACTTTCAAGCTATATAGCTTCTTTACCAGACACTTACGGTGTTGAAACAGTTGCATTTACTGACGGTTCTATGACCTCAGCTGCTTATGCAATCGGTTCAGCCGCTCAACAAGTATATGCTACGGAAAGTTCTACAGTAGGTTCTATTGGGGTTATCATGTCCCTAGTAGATGTTACTGAAGCAGACAAAGCTAATGGCTATAGTTATACTATCCTTAGAAGTAAAGAGGATAAAGCTATTTACAACCCACATGAACAAATATCTTCTGCTGTTGTCGATAAGTATTCAGAGATGTTAGCTGAACTTGATAGTCTTTTCAATGCAGAAGTGGCGAAGAACCGCCCACAATTAACCTTAGAGTCTATTGTCAACATGAAAGCTGATGCTTTCTTAGGGAATAAGGCACTAGAGTTAGGTCTTATAGATGGAATTGTTTCCTCTATGGACGAAGTTATAAACTTAAATCTAAATTCAACAACTAAACGAGGTGATGTTATGACACTAGAAGAGTTGAAAGCTCAACTTAGTGCTAAAGATACGGAGTTAGCTACACTGCAAGCTAGTGTTACTAACACTGTAGCAAAAGCTATTGCTGATGAACGTGCAAGATGTATTGACATCTTAGGCGCAGGTCAGACTTTGAAAATTACAGCTGAACAAGTTACTAAACGTATCTCAGCTGGTACAGCTAAAGAAGATGCAGTTGACATCTTTACTGCTATTGCTGATGCTATCGGCACTTCAACTGCTATTGACACAGCTGCTCCAGTAGAAGCTACTGTTTCTAAAAACTTAACAACCGATGCAACTGAAACTAAAGTAGAGATTGAAGGTTCTTCTTACTCTATCAAAGATATTGTTGCCGCTGCTCACGCTATCTCTAAAGGAGTTAAATAATGGCTGCCGAAACTTTTACATATACCCCTAAAAGACTTCTTGCTAGCTCAGACCCAGATGTAGTAGTTAAAACTGGTACTGTAGTTACTGGACAAAACCTAGCTCAATACACACTTCTTGAAAGTGATGCAGCTGGTAAATGGAAAGTACACGCTGGTGTTAACAAAGTAGCGGGTATCTTACTTTACGCTGTAGATGCTACTTCAGCTGACCAAGCTGCTCAAGCTTATATTGCAGGTGATTTCTTTGCTGACCAGTTAGTATTTCCTTCAGCAATCAACACTAACTTGTTAAAACAAAAACTTGTTGAAGGTAGTATGATTGCCTTAACATTCTTAGATACTGGTGAGGTATAATAATGGCTCGTTTTGCTACTCCTTATGAATTAAATGAGATTTACGGTACACTTACTGACCGTGAATACCCAACTCCTACCGAGTTACAATCTAACTTTGGTATCATGCAACCTTTTGAAACTGAAACTATTAACTTAGATAAAGTTTCTCCAGATTTGCGTATTGGTATCTTTGTAGCTCCAGATGCACAAGCTAAACCAACTGTTGCTCGTGGCTACCAAACTAAAGTATTCTATCCAGCTTATTGGAAAGATAAAACTACAGTTGACTTCAGAAACATTCGCGCAAGAAGAGTTGGTGAACAGATTTCTGTTCCTACTTCTAATGCTGGTCGTATTGCTTCTGCATTACAAGATAACATGATGTTAATGCAAGCTAAACGTGACCGTTTACTTGAGTGGATGGCATCACAAATCTTACTTTTTGGTTCTTATGTTGCTACTTCAGAAAGACATCCTTCTGTTCTTGTAGATTTAGAACCAAACATTGCAACTGACGCTGCAAGTTTAAATGGTGGTCGCGCTAACCGTGCAAACTTAACAGCTACTGCAGTTAACTTACCTACAGGTTCTACTTTACCAGTTATTACTGATAACGGTGGCGCAGGTAAACGTGCTTGGGGTTCTACAGGTGGTACTAAAACTGTATCTCCTATTGCTGACTTACAACAAATGTTAGACGCATCTTGGGAACCTATCTCTAAGATTTATATGTCTGACGATGCTTGGTTAGAAGTAACTAAAGACGCTAGTTTTGCAACTGTGATTTCAACTTTAATCACAACTACTTCTTCTTTCTTGGTTGAGTTGTTACCTAAACAACAATCTAAAGAAGGTTTAAAACTTCGTGGCACTATTGCTGGTATTCCTATCTGGACATACAATGCAGCATATCAAGGTACTGCGAGTGCATCTACTAGCTTAACTAAGTTTATTCCTAATGGTTGGGTAGTTATGGTTCCAGCTGCTAACTACGGTGTACAAGCTTATGGTGCTATTCAACATGGCGCAGCAGACTTCGTAGCAACTGAAATGTTCTGGAACTCTTGGGTAGAAGACGAGTTTGGTACTCCTTGGTTACAAGGTCAATCAGCTCCTTTATTCATGCACACCAAAATCAATTCAACTGTTAGTTGGAAAGTAATGTAAGGTAGAACAACTATGGCTTTCACCGCAACGATTACAGGATTAGATGAAATTGTTCAAGCTTTTGAACAAACTAACTTTGAGAAAGATGTAGCGAAAGCCATAGGTTCTGTTGCTAGAGAATTAAATTCAGTTCTAAGTACACAGGTTAAAGCAACTTATTCTATAGGGAATAGAAGTTTAAACTCTGTTCTTGTAGGAGGAACTGAATCTAATTTAAAAAGAGGTTTAGGTTTTATAGAGAATGGGTTAGTTTATGAGTCTAAGCCTTTAAAACTAAGTGATTTTCCTTGGTCAACTGTAAGTACAGGTTTATTTACACCTTTCATAGCTCCTAATAAGTTTACCCCAGGACTTGAAGGTAAAATTAAACGTAAGAAACCAGTGGAAGCTATTGTAGTTTCTATTAAAAGAAATTCTAAAACTCTTATAAAAGGAGCTTTTAGAGGAAAAGTTAAAGAGAAAATAGGTATTTGGAGAAGACGTAACTATTTTGAAGGTGGTTTAACTTGGGATGTTTTACCTACTAGAGATGATTTAGACGGTAAAAGAACACCTTATACACCTATATACGGTCCGAGCTTATCCCAAATGGCAGCTAAAGTTTACGATACAAACCCTTACTTACAAAAGTTTAAAGACGATTTCGGTACTAAAGTAGCTGATAAACTCTGGAGTTAAAATGGAAGATATACAAATGGTTCTTGAAAAAGCTGGAGTACTTTTAACTTTTACTCAATGTGAGATTTATGGAATTCCTGGATTTCAAACTGAATCTTTAGTTAACCTAGACTCAAACTATGAGATAACTAAACAAGCTTTTACTTTTCAAGTTTCTACTTTAGACTTAGCGGATAATGGTGTACAAGTTGATGACACTTTCACTATTGATGACACAACTTACACATATACATTTAGTTTAACCAAAACCCCAGTCCCAGACCTTACAGGTTATTCTAAACTTTATGTAGACTATATCTCAAAGGTTCTTCTATGATTACTTTAGAAACTTTAAAAGCTAGATTAGATACTACAGGATATACAGTTCAGTTTGCCCGTGACCGTGAGGTTGACTTGCAAGAACTAACTGACTTACCTATTATCTACATCGGTTATAATAATATAGATAGTAAAAACCCTAATCAGCCAATAGCTTATGACACTTATGACCTTAATGGCGAGAACTTAGTACAAAACTTTACTATACAGCTGGTTTGTCAGCAAGCAGAATTTAGTACAATTTGGAAAGCAATCTATAAAAAGCTTATAGGATGGAATCCAGTTGTTGCTAATAGTATTCACACAAGCTTCACTTACGTCCAAGGTGGAGTTATGGGTTTATCTAATAGTAAGTTCTATTGGGTAGATATTTGGCGAATTGGTTTTCCAACAACTTCAATTTTATAGAGGTATTTATGGCTAGTAGTGTTATTCAAGAAGATGGAAGTGTAGTAGATACTTCTTTATTCCAAGAAACAAATAAACTTCCTGCAGATAGTGTCTGCGGTCAGTTACAAGCTGCTCAAGAGTTACTTGTAGCAGAAGAAGCTCAAACTATCGTAGAAGGAGCATAAAGAAATGGCTGTTAAATTTCATGAAAAGAACCAAGCTATTTACTTTGGTTTACAAACTGACTCTGGTACTGCAAACAAAGTAGCTACAGGTTCTTTAGGTTCTACAACTGCTATTGCTTGTACAGCTATTATGGGCGACCCTACCCGTGATACAGGTTCTTACCAGTACCTAGGTGATTCACTTTCAAGAGATGAATACACTTACGAAAAAGATAAATACATTGACTTACAGATTGATACTTTCCAACAAGTACTTTCTGATATGACTACTGCTATTAACCCTAATACAGCTAGTTTGTGGAAACTTTATCAAGTTTGTGGTGGTAATGTTATTGTTGATGCAACTACTAAAGAAGTATTTGTAGATAATGCAACTGACTCACCAGACTACGGTACAGCTGACTTTAGAAAATCATCTCCAGACGATGCAACTAATGACAAACTTTATAAGTTCTGGGATTTGCGCGGAACTGTAGACGTAACTGCAACTGTAGGGGAAGTACCTTCTTTGAAATTCTCTTTGAAAGGTAACTCTGATGACCCTGTACCTGTTGCTAAACAAGTTGCTAACTTTGGCTCTCAGACTACACGAGTAGCTAGTTCCGTATTATATTCTACAATTAAAACTGCTCAACTTGTAGAGATTTCTCCTTCAGATACTTTTACAGCTACTACAGGTACAGTAACTTCAGTTGCTTATGTAAATGCTCAAGCAACTATTACATTCTCAGCGGCTCACTCAATTCCTTTAGGTGAGATTCGTAGAATTAGAGTTTCTGGTTTAACTCCAGCAGCTTTAAATGGTGACTTTACTTTCTATGCAACTACAACTACTAAAGGTATTTATTACGTTAAAGGTAATAATACCTCTGGTACTGCTACAGGCACTGCAGTAGTTAAAACTTCTGACGTAACTCCTTCAAGTTTCTGCTTCTCAACCTTGAATGCAGCTAACTTCTTTGGTTATGACTTCCAAAGATATATGACGGGTTGTGATACTGGTTTTGCTAAAGGCGGTACTCCAACTGACGTATCAGTATCTATGCTAGAAGACCAAGCTAATGCTGCAGGTGTATTCTCACCAGATACTAAAGCTGGTAGTTTCTTCTCAGCTGTATTGAAGTTTGGTGGTTCAACTTCTGGCTCAACTGTAGCCTATATGTGGGATAAACTACAATTAGCTAATACAAAACAAGGTAAAATTGCAACTTATTTAGGTCGTGATGTTACTTTCCGTAATACTGGTAGTTCATTTATCTTCTACCAATAAGATTTTGTGCGCTTCAAAGGAGGGGTGAAAGCTCCTCCTCTTTTTATATAACTTTAGAGGACAACACTAAAATGGCTAAAAAACTATTTGTAAAACTTCAAACTCCGAGTATCGAACTTAAAGTAAAAGCTACTGATGCTTCAAGCGCAACTAGCGAGATTCTTGTAGGGTTCAAACGATATGACCTTTCGCAGCTGGAAGCAAAATTTAAAGAACAAACTCCAGACTCTGCCACAGATACTAATGCTGATTTCAACTTTATCTCTAAAGAAGTTATCTACATTAAAAATGCTGTTCTTGAAATCTATGACGAAAAAGGCGAGTACTTAGAGGACTTAGTAGTTGCCGATACAAGAACAGTTGAACCAAATGAGTTCTTCCAAACCCCAGCTGAAGCTTTAGTCGTCCTCCTAGAGCATTATATGGGTTCTAATCCTTGGAAGAACTCCCTTTTTGAAGCTTATAGAGATGCACTAGTTAATGTATCCTATAAGGAAGCTGAACTAAAAAACTAATAGAAGCGGGAGAGTTTCTAGGAAGAGCAGCTTTAGAGAGTTCACAATCTCACAAACTAGCTAAAGCTAAAAAAGTTGAGGATGACTTTAAAGCTGCTTTTCAATCTCTCGCTTTTGAAGAATCTAGTGAAATAGAGGAAGATGAAGAAGTTTACTTCTACCTCTGGGAAAGCTTAGAGGAGATAGTTACTGTTTATAGAACTCTTACTAACTATCTTTCTGAGTACTATGCAATAGATACAGTAGTTCTTTTAGCTTTAGTTAAAGATAAATGTATGCCTGTAGAGAGAACTTTACAGTTGATTCCCTATATCCATTCTGGGTATTTAGATATTATTGTTGATAAGGCAGAAGATAATGGCAGACCAGACAACCAAGACATTAACCCTTAAACTTACTGCTGATACAAAAGGTATTGACGTAGTTAAAAATGCTCTTAAAGATTTAGAAAAAGATACTACTTCTCTTTCTAATCTACAACTACAGTCTAATGCCTTAGAAGAAGTTAAAGGTAAATTACTTTTACAACAGGCTAAACAGTTAGAAGCTATTAATAGCTCAATAGCTTCTTCTAAACTTAAAGAGAATTTCTCTGCTAAAGTCGTAGAAGAATTTGGTAATGAATTATCTAAAGTAAGTAGTCTATTAGCTGCAATTAAAACAAATACACCAGATATAGGTAAAAGTTTAAGAACTTCAGCTACTAAAATGCTGTCTGAGGAAGAACTTAAATTACAAGCTGACTCGCAAGGTAAATATGCAGCTCAACGTATAAAAGCAGAAGAAGATTTAGCTGATAAAACTAGAAAAATAACTCTTGACTCTTTAAGAAAAACTATTGAAGAACGTAATGCAATTCTAAATGCAGCTAGTAAACAAAGACTAGGGACTGCTATAGGAGATATTACGTCTGCAGAATCCTCTGACCGTAAGAAACTACTAAGAAGTCTTAGAGAGGATATGACTGAAAGAGCTAAACTCCAACAAGAAGAGTTTAACTTAGTAGAACGTGGTTTGCAACAAACTAGAGTTAGAGAAGCTGAAAGAGCTAGACTTGAAGAAACTGCTGCTAGACAAAGACTTGAAAGACAAGCTGCAACTAATAGACAACTTTTAGCTAATGAAACTGACTTTAACGAAAGACAAAGACAGAATCAGCTTAGAGGAATGCGGACTTCAGCTACTGAAGCTTTTGCGCCTACACCTACCGCAAGATTGTCTCCTATTCCTAGAGTTCCAGAAGATGTTAGAAATTCTTATGACAGTCTATTTGCTCGTATTGGTGCGATTAATATAGAGTATAGACTTTGGAATACAGCTATTAATACTGTAACTGAAAGTTTAAGAGGTATTCCTAGAGTAGGTATTGAGTTAGATTCTGTTAAAGCATCTTTAGAATCTACTATGGGTAGTACTGCCGCAATGAACTCAGCCCTAAAAGCTTTAGATTCTGAAGCTGAACGGACTGGTATTAATATTGGAATTTTAAGAGACAACTTTAAAGGCTTCCAAGCATCTACGTCTCTTTCTGGAGTTAGTTTAGATTCTACATGGAGAATGTTTACTAACTTAAATACAGTAATTACAGGTTTGCATCTTAGTGCCGATAAAGCAAACCATGTATTCTTAGCTATGTCTCAGATTTTTAATAAATCTAAAGTACAGTCTGAAGAGTTAGTTAAGCAATTAGGTAACTTACTCCCAGGCGCATTTGCTAGTTTTGCAGCTTCTATGAATATTGCTCCTCAAGAATTAGCTAAACAGATGAAAGCAGGTACGGTATTTGCTAAAGATACTATGGAGAATTTCATACAGTATATGGCAACTAAGTTTACCCCAGCTTTCAATGCTTCTATAGATAACTTAAACGCTAATACAGGCAGAATGCAAACAAGTTTTGTGCATTTGCAAGAAGCTATCTACGAGAAAACTGCTCCTGCAATGAATAGCTTTGTAAAAAGTGTAACTGAAACTGTAAAAAGCATGACTTTATTTGTAAGTACAGGCGATAACCTTGCAAGTACTTTACAAACTGTAGTTGTAGCTGCTTTAAGTTTAGTAGCGGGGCATATAGCTAAACTGATTTTAGCCTATGCAGCTATGGAAACTCAAGCTAAAGCAACTAAAGTAGCTATGATGTGGTCTAATGCTGAAGCAGCTGCAGTTATTACTTTCTTTGTAACTTTAGGAGAAACTATTTCTGCTACTTACAATGAGTTTGAAAAGATTAAGAATGCTAGAAGAGATTTTAATGCTCTTTATAAAGAAGCTTTAGTTATAGGAGAAAAAGAATTAGGCACTGATACTTCTAAATTAAAATCCGAAGCAGAACTTCTTAAAATTAGAGTAGAAGAAGATAAAACTTTGGGGGATATTAATAATAAGCTTACAGCTATGCAAGCTAAGATGAAAGATACCCCAGAGCAAATTAAAAGAGATAGAGGTCAAGCTTTAACTAAAGCAGAATGGGATAAGATAAACCAAGACGAAGCTGCTATTACAGCTGTTAAGGAAGAAGCTCAGACTGTCAGAAATAAAGTTACGCAGAAGTTATTACAGCAAGATAAGGATGCTGCTGATAAAGTTCATCAAGACAGAATTCAAAGTGAGAAAGACTTTCAAGAAAAAATGGTAACTCTTGCTGATAAGATTCCAAAAACTCAACAAGAAGCTGTTGCTAACGCTTTGAAAACTTTCAGAGAGCAGACTAAAACTCAGTTAGAGCAAGATAAAGCTACTATAGATAGATATACAGAGTTACTTAAGAAACCTACTGGAAGTGTAAAGTCTGATGCTATTGAAAAAGCTAAAGCTGAAGCTGAGGAAAGTTCTCGCTCTATAGCTACAGCTAGAGAAACTGAATCCAGAATTACAGAAAAAGCTATTAAACAGTATAATGATAGACTAGAAGCTGAACAAAATAGAGCTTCCTCTAAAAGACTTGCTGGTATCAAAGAAGAGATTAGTCAAGTAAGACAATTTGAAAGAACAGCTGCTAATGACGCTGAGAACAAAATTAACGAACTTAACTCTGAAAATGACCGTAAAGTTTTATCTTTTGAGGATTACCTAAGACGTAAACAAGCTATCCTTGATAAAGACTATAATACTGAAAAAGATTGGTACGAAAAACAAAGAGAGCTAGCTCAACAGTCTGGTAAAAAAGGTCTAGTAACTCAAGCCGAAGAGCAACTTAAACGTCTTGAGCAAGATTATCAATCTAAATCTAAAGTAGCTAAAGATGAAACAGCTACTAGTATGAATGAGTATGAAACTAACTTAGCTAGTATTCATCAACAATACCAAGACATTCTAGGTATTGAAAGAGATTCTGTAGAGATTACTAAAGTTAAAGTTGAACTTCTAAACCGTCAACTTGAAGCTGAGATTAGAGAAGGTGGAGAAGCTGGAGCTAAAGCGGCTAGACTTAAAGAAGAATTAGTTATTCTGAATGAAGCTAAAAATCTTAAATCTAAGATGGCTATCTATGATAGAGAAACAGCTACTGCGGAAAAGATTCATGCTGACGCTATAAGTCGGATTAATGAGTTACAATCAGCTGGTCAGTTAAATGACTTGTCAGCGGCTATGGCTAAAACTGAAGCTAACCAAAAACTTCTAGCTATAAGAGAGAAAGATGTAGCTTTAGCTAAAGAAGCTTTAGATTTAGCTAGAGAGGAAGCTAGACCAGCTGCCCAGGACAAATACGATATAGCTAAACAAAAACTTGAAAGTTTAAAACTAACTGCAGATGCTACTGGGCAGTTTATAGAGCAATCTTTAGGTAGTGCTTTTGAAAGTTCTTTCCAAGGTTTAATTACTGGAACTATGAATGCGCAACAAGCTTTCAAGAGTTTTGCAGCTAGTATTGTTTCAGATATTGCTAAGATTATTGCGCAAGAAGCTAGAAGTGCTATTTTAAGACCTATTATTGGAGCAGCCTTTAATGCTTTAGGAGGTCTGTTCAGTTCTGGTCCTAGTGTTGCCGCAGGTAATTCTACAAGTTTTACCCAAACTATGCAAGGCAGTAATTGGATGACAGCTAAAGTAGCTAATGGTGGAGTTTTCTCTGGAGCTGGAATCTCAGCACACTCTGGCACAATGGTTAATTCTCCTACATTATTTCCCTTTGCAAAAGGTGTTGGTTTAATGGGTGAAGCAGGTCCAGAAGCTATTCTACCTTTAAAAAGAAATTCTCAAGGAAAACTAGGCGTTAGTGTAGATAATACTGGACAGCAAGGCGGCAGTAATATATACTATGTCAACACTACAGTTAATGCTGGGTCAAATGCGTCTCCAGATTCTATAGCTAATAAAGCTTCTGAAGCTATTGTAAGAGCTATAGCTAGACAAGAGATTAACTCTGCAGCTAGACCTGGAAATAGACTTAACCAAGTAACTAAATACGGATAGGGTAATGACTACAGTAGCTATGCCAGTGGTTAATAAAATAACCTTAGATAGTTCTTTAAAGGTGGGATTTAGTCAAATCTCAGCTAAGTTTGGGGATGGTTATGAGCAAATAGCTCCTAACGGTTTAAACAATACAATGGACACTTGGGATATTGTTTGGGGAGCTTTAACTACAGCTGAATTTCAAACTGTCATAGCTGCTTTAAAGTCAGTAGGAACTTGGGGTATTATTACTTGGACTCCTTGTGACGAAACTGTACAGAAGAAGTTTAGAATCTCTGGAGACATTACTCGTACCCGTGAAGGAACTTTCTATAATGTAACTTGCACTATAAGACAGGTATTTGACGTATGACAATAGCTCAAGATGTTTTAAAGAATGAAGTCCCAGCTTTCATTGAGCTATTTGATATTGATTTATCTTCTACTAACGAAGCTAGTCTTGTAAATAGCATTCTAAGATTTACTCCTATGACGGACGGAACTGACCTTTCTAACTTACATAATGTAATGTTTGGTGGAAATACTTATTACCCATTTCCTATTCAGTTATCTGGCTTATCTTTAAGTTCAGAAGGCGCACCTCCTAGACCTCAGCTTACTATAGCTAATATAGATAAATCTATAGGTGATTTTGTCTTTAAGTACGGTGATATTATAGGAACTACTATAATTTACACTAGAACTTTTGCCCCTTACCTAAATACAGCTAATAAAATTTCATTACCACCTTTAAAATACTTTATAGCTAAGAAACTTAGTCATAATAAAAACCTTTTATCCTTTGAGCTTAGAGATTTTAGAGATAAAGAAAGAGCTATGTTACCTAAAAGGCAGATGTTAAAGAAGGATTTTCCTGGACTTGGGATTAATAAATATGTCAGATAAGATTATACTTAGCGAGCTGCAGTTGCAGCAGATAGAAGATGCTACTCTACAAGCTTATCCTAATGAAATGTGTGGCTTCTTAACAGCTGAGGATTTTATCCCAGTTACTAACATCTCAGATAGACCTCAAGAGTCTTTCAAGATTGATTCAGTTGATTATATAAAATGGTATAAAGAAACTTTAGCTATTGTTCACTCTCATACAAGAGAAACTAGAAAAGCTGAACTATTTGATTTAAGAACTCCAAGTTATGCTGACTATGTAGGTCAAAAGAAAACTGCAAAACCTTGGCTTATTGTTGGATGTGAGGGTATGAGTGTAAGTGACCCTATTCAATTTCCAAGAGTTAGGTCAAATGTTTATATTGGTAGAAGGTTTCAATGGTTTCTAAACGACTGTTATAACTTAGTTCAAGATTTCTATTGGTTTGAGTTAGGTATTGACCTTCCAGAAGCTAAAATAACACCAGACTATGATAAATTAAGAGTTTTTGATGGAATCTTTGATATTTATATAGAAGAATACGGTTTTATTGAAGTTCCTTATGAGGAATTAAAAGAAAATGACTTAGTTCTTTTAGATAATGGAGGTTTCCAAAGTAATCACTTAGGGATTTATACTAAAGGGCAAATACTTCATCAAGGTCTTGTCAGTGTTAGTGTTCCCTTTGAAACTTATATAGGAAGAATTAAAAAGGTACTTAGATATGTCAAAGATTAAAGTTATTGTTATTGGAGCTGATACTGAAAGTTTTGAGTTTCATGCTGATTCTTTAAAAGAAGTTCTATCTCTTATGCAGCTGCAAAAGGGAGAAGAGTTTGTATCTAGTTTAATTAAAGAAGAGCATAAGTTTATTTTAGCTAATGAAAAAGATTATGAAAATATGATAGCTTTAACCCCAGAAGTTATCTTTTCTAGTTTTGAAGGTTTTACTGATTTATATATTATAAAAGAAATTGAAGGGGAAGAACCTATATCTCTAGGAGTATCTGCGGCAGCTGCTTTAGGAGCTACTGGAGCAGCTGCAACCGCTATTGCTTATGCTGTAACTCTTGTAGTTTTAATCGCAGTTAGTATGGCAGTTTCAGCTATTATGTCAGCTATTTCGCCAACACCAGAATTTGGTAAAGACCCTTCATCACAACAACAAGAATCTAACTTATTTAATAGCGCACCTATAGTAAGAAACCAAGGTGGAAGTGTTCCACTTATTTTTGGTAACCCTTATTGTGGGGCAGTACTTATATCATCGGGACTATTTTCAGAAGAGGTAACTGTGTAATGGAAAACCTAGACTTAGATATTTATGGCGAAAAAGGTGGTGGCGGACATACACCCGTAGAAGCTAAAGACACTTTAAAATCAAAACAAACCATGAGATTGCTTTTTGCACTTTCAGAAGGTGAAATTGATTCTGTTAGTGATGTTCTAGTTAATAGTGCTAGTATTTCTAATTATGCAGCTGATGTAGTTACTTGGGAAACAAGAACTGGTACACTAGACCAAGAAATTATAAAAGGTTTTTCTGAAGTTGAAGCTCCTATTGCAGGTTCTGGTACTTTTCCTATTGAGTTAAAATATAACGTAGAAAAGGTTTATACCCTTTTAGGTCAGTATGATGCTGCACGAGTTACTTTATCTATAGATAGACTTATGCAAGTAACTGACCAAGGAGATAGAGTAGGTTATCAAGTTTCTTTAGATATTTATAAGCGTAGAAAATTAGCTAATGGTACTACAGAAAACTGGCAATTAGCAGCTGCCGTTACTAAAAAAGGTAAATGTACAAATGTTTATGCTTGGGATGTTAGAGTTGATAAGCCAGCTGGAACTTTATTTGCAGATTCTTGGGAAATTAAAATAGTTAGAACTTCTCTTGATGATGCTGAAGATAAGTTAATGAGTAAAACTTTTCTAGCTAACATCATAACTATTACAGAAAGAACTTTAACTTACCCAAAAACTGCTCTTTTAGGCGTAACTATTTACGATGCTAAAACTTTTGGAACATCTATTCCAGAGTTGAAGTTTAAAGTTAAAGGTATGAAGTTCTTATTACCTTCTAACTATACAGTTTCTGGTAGAAACTATAACGAAAATACTCCTTGGAATGGTTCTTTTAAATCCTACACAGAATATACTGATAACTTAGCTTGGGTAACTTACTGGGTACTTAGAAATGAGGATTGGGGTTTAGGAGTTTCAGCTGCTGATATAGACTTAGGTTCCTTCTATACCTATGCTAAACATTGCGATGAGATGGTTCCAGCAGGTAATACTACTGAACCTAGATATACAGTTCATCTTCAGTGTATTGAAAGAGAGAATGTGCCTACTTTCTTAATGAAACTTTTGACTTTAGGTAATGCTAACTTCTCTTCTAATGCGTTTGGGCAGATTAAGATTGTCTGGGATGGTGCAGGGCAAGCTATTACTAAAGTAGTGTCTAATGCTACAGTAGTTGATGGTATGTTTGACTATACTTCTAACGACTTAGAAGGTAGAACTAACTTAGTCAATGTAACTTATGCTAGAGAAGACTTTTTTGGAGATAGTGATACTGTAACTCACTATGAAGACTCTTTAATTACTAGATATGGTTTGCAAACTTCAGATGTTATTCTTTTAGGCTGTAAAAGTGAATACCAAGCTCTAAGAAAAGCTCGTTGGACTTTATATAATAACTGCTATAGCGGGGATTTAGTTACTTTTAAACAACTGTTTCAAGGGGCGCATTACCAAATTGGAGAGCTAGTCTCTGTAATGGATAGTGATAATGTTAGCTCTAATGCTAAACATGGTATTATTAAAAGTTCTTCAGTCTCTGGTGGACAAGTTACAATAGTCTTAGACCGTACAATCACTTTAGCTAATGCAAGTTACTCAGTTGAGTTTATAGGAACTGACGGAACTACATTTAGCTCTAAAACTATCAATCAAAGTAATGGGTCTTTTTCTACTATAACTTTTGTAGGTACTGACTCCCCTTATACTGGAAGTACTATTCTATTTAAGACTGCTGCTTTAACTCCTAGAGTTATTAAAGTTTTAAAGATTGAGAAAGACGATTCTCACGTCTATACTATAACTGGACTTACCCATGATGAAGACAAATACAACTATATTGACTCTACAGGGACTATAGTTAAGCCGTCTACTTCTGGTAGTTATGTAAACTTTGATAACTTCAGCATACCTGCAGTTACTAATTTAGTTATCGACCAAGTTCATGTAGTAAATCGTGGTGTTGAGTTCTCTAAGTTAGACATTTCTTGGGATTGGAGTTCTGGAAGTACTACAAATGACTTTAAAGCTATCTTTGAAGTGAGCTATAGACGAGATGCACAGGACTTTGTACAGTTAAAAGACTTATCTACAACTAACTTTGACATTGAGTACCCACTTCCAGGTGTTTATGAGGTCTATGTTTGGGCAGTTAATCCTTTCTCTGGGATTAAATCTATAGTTACAACTACAATAAACCCTTACAACTATAGAGTTGCAGCTGCTATGTCCTCTTTAGTGCCTCCTACTAGTGTTGTAGTGCCTAATACAGTGGGAGTTGCATTTACTCAACCAGATTTACACCTATCTTGGATGTATAATACTGTAAATGATACTAAAGAAGATGCTTTAAAAGACTATGTAGTTCAAGTTCTTGATACAGCAACTAGAACTGTTAAAGGAACTTATACAGTAGTTCCTAATAAAGACAAAGGCGGTGAGTTTGTATTTAGTTTTTATGAAAACTTTACTATCTTTGGAACTCCGCAAAGAAACTTTGTTGTTAAAGTCTATAGTAGAGATATTATAGGGGATTTATCTAACTATGTAGAGGTTAATCCTGCTAATATAGTTCCTGGAGTGCAAAGTTTTGACATTCTATCTGGTGTTTCTTCTGTATTTGTGCACATTACAACAACTCCAGAAGCAGATATAGCTGGTTATCAAGTATTTAGAAGTTTAACAGCTAACTTTACTAAAGATTCTAGTACTTTAGTCTATGACGGACCAGATACTTATATTACTTTGAATGTACCTTCAAGTAGTACTTACTATTATGCAGTTGCAGCTTATGACAGCTTTAGTAAGACTGGACTTAATGTTTCTGGAGAGCAGAATTCAACTCCTTTAAGTGCGGATGCGACTACTTGGACTAAAACTGGACTTCAATTTACAGTTGACTCTGTAGTTGCTAATAAACTTAACTGGACTGCTGGGACTGTCATTAGAAATGGCTCAAATACTTATACAATTACAGCAGGAACTACAACTTGGACTTCTGGTTTTGTCTATGTTTATTTTAACCCAGCTGTATCTTTAACTGCTCTACAAGTAACTACTACTTTACTTATTGCCGTAGGAGTTGGTTGCTATCCTATTGCAACTTATACTGGAGGTTCAGCTAGTAATATTAAAGGTGGGGATGGCAATGCTTTCATCTCTGGTTCTCAGATTATAGCTGGAACTGTAGGTGCTTCCGAGATTAAAGCTGGTTCTATTGTTGCAAGTCTTTTAGATACTACAAATGCAGTTATTACTGGAACAGCTCAGATAACTGATGGTATTATTACTAACGCCAAAATTGGCAACTCTATTATGAGTTTAAACTATAACCCAACTACTTATAAAGGGTGGAGTATAGATAAAACTGGTAATATTAATACTTATGGGTCTTTAGGACTTTATGATACTAGTGGAAATGTAATCTTTGCAGGCGGTAACTTTAACTGGAATAATGCTAAAGGTCCTGGAGTTCCTCAAGTAGGAGCTACTAGAAATGTATTCTTAGGTAACTGGTCTAGTGGGTATAGCTATGTAGTTGGTGATATAGTTATGGACGCACTTGGCTATGGGTGGTCTTGTGTAACTCCGCACACTTCGGGCGGTAGTGCATCAACTCCAGTTTATCCTATAACTTCTAACTCTTACTGGGCATTATATACTATTAAGGGTGGAACTGGTCCTGCAGGTTTAACTACTGCTACGGTTTATATTTATAGAAGACTAGCTGGAGCTAATCCTCCTGCACTACCAACACAACCAGTAACTTATACTTTTAGTTCTGCAGTTGTTACTGGATTAGATAATAATTGGTCTTATATATTACCTGTTGGCACTGACCCTCTATATGTTTCAGCTGCTACTGCTTCTGGAGGTGGAAATACTGATACTATTCAAGCTAATGAATGGGCAACTCCAGTTGTGTTAGCTAAGAATGGTACTGATGGAACTCCTGGAACTCCAGGAACTAATGGTATAAACACAGCTACTATCTATTTATACCAGACTACAAGTACTTCTGCAGCTCCTACACCGCCAAATGTAGATTTAACTTATACTTTTTCTAATGGAGCTTTAGTAACTTCTACAGGACTACAACCAGACCCTTGGAAAAGAAGTTTACCAACTACAGGAGCTTATCGCTGGCTAACCACAGCTACTGCATTAGGAACTGGAACTACAGACGTAATTACAAGTGCTGAATGGGCGGCTGTAAGTCTATTAGCTAAAGATGGAACTGCGGCTACTTATGTTATAGTTACTGGTGAACAAGCATTTAAGTTTTTATCTGGACAATCTACTCCTACAGTCGCAAATATAACTTTAACTGCCGCTTTATTCGGTGGCTTAACTACTTATTCTTGGGAATATTGGTCTGGAGCTACTTGGGTTTCTCTTAGCGGTACTAATACTAACCAAACTTACACTTTAGCCTATAATAATACTGCATTTACAGCTGCTTCTCTAAGAGTTAGATGCGCTTCTGGCGGTACTTTTGACGAAATAACTGTTCTTAAATTGTACGATGGTGTTAATGGTAGTCAAGGTCCTCAAGGTCCTCAAGGGTCTTCTGGTCCTCAAGGACCTACAGGAAGTCAAGGCAGTACAGGACCTCAAGGGCAAAATGCACTAAATGGGTACTTAACTAATGAGACTACTACATTACCTGCAGATAGTAGTGGGGTAGTTTCTAGTTATGCTCCTGCAGCTGGTAACTTTAAAGTTTTTAGCGGAACTACAGATGTAACTTCCCTTTGCAGTTTTTCAGTATCTATTGCTACGCTTAGCGGCTTAACTTGCAGTATAAATTCGTCTGGTGCTTATAGTGTTACAGGTGCTTTAGCGGCTGATACTGTCTTTTATACTCTAAATGCAGTATATAGTGGAGCTACTATAAGTAAAGTACTTAATATATCAAGAGCTAAAGCTGGTCCTACTGGTAATCCTGGGGCGCAAGGTCCTCAAGGCCCTCAAGGCAGTCAAGGTTTACCAGGTGCAACTGGACCACAGGGTCCAACTGGTCCTGCAGGCGCAGGTACTAGTTATACTGGTTCTGGTCAACCTATGAGTGGGTTTAACGTACCAAGCGCAGCTGTTAATGGTGATAGTTATTTTGATTACACTGCTATGTTAATGTGGGTTAAAATAGCTGGAACTTGGCAGAAGGTAGTTCCTGAGATTACTAACGGAAACATAAGTACATTTATATCTAGTGCTGCTATTGGGCAAACTCAAATTGGCAGCGCAGCTATTGGAACTGCTCAGATTATTGATGCTAATGTTAGTACTTTGAAGATTCAAGGTAATGCTGTTACTGTGCCTAGTACTGCTTTTACTACAACTTCTGTGACTAATACTACAGCATACACTGGTACTACTTGGAGTCCAGCTATACAATCCCTAACTTATGTTAATAATTTACCAAATGCGTTATCTGTCAATGTAACTTTTGGGTTCTCTATCAGATTTATAGGTCCTACTACTAGATATGATAACTTTTTACAAGTATCCCTACAGCAAGTAATTGCAGGAACTACAACTATACCGTATAATGCTACTTGGGCTTACAGCGGGTTTCAAGTTAATGGCGGAGGAGGGCAGATGAGCTACCAACCAGCTCCAGGTAGCGCAACTTTAACTTTACAAATACCTGCAAATAGTACTTGCGTATTTAACATGAAACACCAAAAACCTAGCGGATGTACGCTAATTTATTCAAATGCCTTTATTACTGTAGTAGGATGTAAACGATGAATGCTATCATTTATAACATTGATGGGAAAATACTTAGAGTTCTGAATATGCCAGAAGAGCTGATAACTAGTAATGTAGGTATAGATGAGTATTTTATAGAAGGAGAAGCTGACGATAGTACTCAATTTATAGAGAATGGAGAAATTAAATTTATTACAGATAGACCAAACCAATATAGTGAGTTCAACTGGACTACTAAACAATGGGAAGACCCTCCAACTATTCTTGACACTGCAAAGACTGACTACAAAGATGAGGTTAATAGGCTTTCTGGAGCTAAGATATTATCTGCATACCCAACTTACCGTCAGATAAACTACAATAGAGAGCCAACAGCTCCAGCTACTATAGAAATGAACCTTTGGATAGATAATATACGAGCTGAAAGTAACATAGCTACTTCATCTATAGATTCAGCTACTGATTTAGCAACTATAGAAGGTATTGTAGATGGATTTAAAGCTTATTTAGCTAGTTTGTAAGGTTTATGCGTCAAGTTTCTGGCTAATGTCGGATTCTTGGCGCAAAATTCCCTTAAATATGTCTTGAAATTGTAACAAAACAAGAGTACACTAACTATAAATAGTAAGGTAATTTTATAATTAACTTAGTTTAGTTATAAACTTAACTTGCTGATAAAGGTTTTGAGTAGCTATTACTCAGAAATGACACTGCATTACAGTGGGAAGAACTAGGAGATTGACTATGGCAGTCGATTCTACAAGTACAAGTTCAGGTATTGACTTGAACAATCTCTTTCAATCAGCAATTACAGGTGGTAATATGGGTAACATCTTCGGTGGCGGTAATGATGGTAGTGGCGGCTTTGTAATGGGAGCTTTATTAGGTAGATTACTATTTAATCCTAATGGTAATGACCTAAATGGTAATGGCAGCCAAAATGCTGCTATTGATGCCGCAGTTGCAGCTGCTCTAGCTAATGCTAATCAAGCTAATAACAATGCTATGCTACTCTTGAAAGACATTCAAGATAGTTCTCAAGAAGTTATCTCAACTATCAATGCTTCAGAAAATGCTATTAACTCTACAGTTAATGCTACCGCGCAGACTGCTTTAGTACAACAACTACAAGCTCAGATTGCAAACCTCCAAGGACAAGGCGAGATTAAGGCTTCAGTAGCAACTTCTACTGGAACTATTGTTAACGAGTTGCATGAATCTACTCAGCAAATTGGTAATCAGTTAGATGGTATTACTGTATCTATGCTTAACGGGTTTAATAACGTAACTAGAGAAATCACTAATGATGGTGATAAAACTAGAGCGTTGATTACAGCTAATATGGTTACTGATTTGAACAATCAGATTGCGGACTTGAGAACTCAACGTCATGTAGCTGATAGTGGAGTTAATGTTACTAACAACATCAATCAGAATCAGCTCCAACAACAGCAACAACAACAGTTAGGGTATGTAGTTAATGCTCTGAATGGAGTTGTTAGTGAGTTACAGAGAAACACGCAATCTGTGGTTAATCTTGGAACAATGTCGGGTTCAGCTGGTTCGCAAACAGCTAATAACACTAGAGTTAATGGCTGAAATCGGTATGGTCTGGTTAGTTTAGGTTCTAAATCGAGGTAAAGATGAGTTCTTCAATAGATGAGTTACAAAAACGGATAGCAGAACTGCAAGTAGTGGGAGGTTTAGTCGCTAAACAACCAGTTCCAGCTATAAATGACAGTCCTAGTGACATAAAAAGTTTAATTAGGGATGTTATTCGTGAAGAAATGAGCTTATTGAAGGACTCAACTCTAGTTAAACCCGAACCTCCTGTAGTTCCAGCGCGAGAATTAACTATGTTGGAAGCTATAGGGCAGTGTTTGACAGTTGAAGAGCAGAAATGGCTCTCTAAACCAGATATTCTACAACAAGTTGACAAGAAATTAGCAACTTATTTCCAGACGGAGGAAGGAAAGTCAGCTGTAAAGACTTTCTTCACCTACTTTCGAGGGTTCTATGAAAATTAAACATACAGTTGAAGCTACTGCGAAGGAGGTTAATGACCTTTTCGACATTAGTATGAAGGCTTGCCTAGCTAGTTATAGTACAGTTGAAGAGCAAGCAGTTGCTATCTCAGCTGCTAAGGTCGAGTTTGAAAAGTTACTTAACTGCTACGCGGATGTGGCACTGCAGTTAGGTAAGAAGTTGGGTAAAGTTAGTGCTGACTCAGAAGATGATGAGATGTATGCGGCTATGGAAACTCCTGTAGCTTAACTTCAACTTAGTCCTCTTTCGGGTATGTATTAGAAGTTAGTATATAGCTGAAAGGGGATTCCTAACAATTCAAAAACCTACTCTCCCCAATCCCCTCAAACTCCCTCCCAAGTCTAACTATATCATCATGTTTCAGAACATTCTCACTACCTGTAACTTTAG
>Ga0208089_1000039_pt1 | contig 33428 bp, 47 predicted proteins | sample LakMenEpi29Jun12_FD_150744 | JGI IMG/M metagenome (GOLD analysis project Ga0208089, IMG submission 150744) | Freshwater microbial communities from Lake Mendota, WI - 29JUN2012 deep hole epilimnion (SPAdes) | ecosystem: Environmental > Aquatic > Freshwater > Lake > Epilimnion/Euphotic zone ... | reverse complement strand
AGTGTTTATGTGGATTTAACTTCAGAAAAGTACTACATAAATTACTGGAGAGATTCAGAAACGCAAGACATGACATCTGTGCCGCAAACACAGACTGCAAACCCCACGTTACTCACAACCAGTGTTTTTGGGAATGCTCTTATTGGAAGCACGACTACACCAACATTGTATTCCGCAATAATTGCTAGAAAAATAGAAGCCCCAATAAGCAACCAGTCAATAAACAACCCAGACTCAGCACTTACCGGATACGGGATCACATCAAAAGGAATTCAAATAGTATTTCCTAGTCATCCTGCAATAACAACAAATGGCATATACGATGGCATTATAAGCGTCATAAGATGACCGTATGGGACAAAATCCTTGAAGCAGAACTAGCTGCTGCGAAGAGATATCCCAAGCTCTGGGATGGAACTAGCGAAGCGGAGATAAAGAACATACTGACATATTACGGACTGCACGGAGGGCTTTTCTACTCGATAGAAGATGGCGAAGTTACTGCTGTGATGTTAGCTCACCCTGGCTGCAAGTTGCCGGATTGGCAATGGGAAGAGCTAACAAACGACTGGACAATATTAACGGCGTGGGCGAAGAACAGGAAGGCTTTAGAGGATATGACCGAGAGGGCTATCCAAGATAAGAAACCTGACTTGATTTACGCTATACGGGATGGAATCATCCATGAAATAACAACCAAGAAGCTACTGCGCCTATTTTATGGGATCTTCACCCAAAATCCAAGCTCCGCCTCCACCGCAATACAAGGAATCCATGAGGGATGTCCTCATGGCTCAGATTGAACTTGCGCCACAGCTATACGCTCGCGAGAAGGAATACCAACCGCTTTACCAAAAGCTCCAGTCGCAAATTCAATCACAGGAAGCAAAAGACCAGCTAGGTCTATTTAGAGAGCTTCAGCCGCAGTTATCTCAGCTTGAATCAAGCTACAAGCGTTCCCAACAACTGGCAGAGACACAGGCTCTGCGAGAGCGTGCTCCAGGCTACGTTCAAGCCTTTCAAGATGCTGCTGGAATCACTCCGCTCACCAAAGGACTTCGCACCTATGCAGAGGAGTTGCAAGGTCGCAGGCCAGAGTACGGGCTAAACCCACAGGAAGAACGCGCAATCCAGCAATCAACCCGTGCAGCGTATGCCGCACGAGGAACAGCCCTTGGCGACCAATCTGCTTTAAGCGAGATCCTCAACCGCTACCAGTTCCAGCGTCAACGCAAGCTGGAGGAAGACCAATTGCAGGCTGGCAGAATGCAGATGTCTGCTGGTATTGCAGGGTCACTGCAACAGGCAGCGGCTCCAGCGATTGCATCGTTCTACCAGCAACCAATGTACGCAGCAAACTTCGCAGGCAACTCGCTGGGTCAAGCGTTGATGTCACAGCAGATGTCCGGCCCTTCCATGTTCAACCCAGAAAGCCAAGTTGGCATGGGGTCGATTTACGGGGCATACAACGCGCAAACACAACTAGCGGCAGCGAACGCTCAAGCAGCAGCGGGGCAAAGAGCAGGGACGATGAGCATGATTGGGTCAATTGGCGGAGCGGTTGTTGCCGCAGTTGCCTACTGCTGGATTGCCAGAGCATGCTTTGGCAGCTTGAGCGACAAGTGGGTCAAGTTCAGAAACAGCATGATTCGCAACGCATCCGACAAGTTCATCCGGTGGTACTGCAAAAATGGCGAGCAGCTTGCTGAAACGATTGCCAACTCTAGCGTCATGCGGTTCATTGGACGCATAGCCCTAACAGGGCTTTCTTCCGCATGGATGTTAAAACAAAGCTAGATGGTGCTCAGAGAGCTTGCACCCACAGACAGACACTAGAGAGGATGAAGCCGTGGCTAAAAGCTGCTGGCATAACTCGTCTTGCAGAGATAACGGGACTTGATCGCACAGGGATTCCTGTGGCTCAAAGCATACGACCAGACAGCAAATCTGTTTGCGTTGATTCGGGAAAAGGATTCACAACCGAGGCTGCGCTATGCTCCGCAATGATGGAGTCATTTGAGAGGCACGTTGCTGAGAGCTTTCCAATCAACTCGTTCTTCGATAAGGGCCGAAACCTCAAGGACACCGATACGCGAGTGCAGATGGTCAAGGGAGGCTTCTATCACCCAGATATACCGATTGAGTGGACAGACATGTTTGGCCTTCGCTCAAAGCAGCGAAAGATAGTTCCCGCAGTGTCCGTGCGCTTGGAGCAATCTCAGCCTTTGTTCCCAATCTTCAAGACTAGCTTCGGCTCAACAACGAACGGACTCTCCAGCGGCAACACGCTGAACGAGGCAATCGCAGGCGGCATCTACGAAGTTATCGAACGCGACCAAGTTTCAACGTCATTCACAAAAAACATTCATGCACACCGAGTGGACTTGGACACCATCAAGGATGAGATTGTTGGGTCGCTGGTCGAAAAGCTCAGGACAAACGGCATCATGCCAGTTCTCTTGGATGTCACTCAGGACATCGATGTGCCAACGTATATCGGATACACCTTTGATATTGAGGGAGGAACAGGGGTTCACAAAGGCTACTCGTCGCACCTCAGCCCTCATGTGGCTCAAGCCAGAGCACTTTGCGAAGCCGTGCAAAGCAGGGTTGTATATCTCTCCGGCAGCAGAGACGACATCTCGCACGAAAAGTTCACCAAATCACGAACGATTGATGCGGCTTCTGCAATCAAGACGTTTTACGAGTTCGACACGATAGATGCCAACAAGCACGAGGATTGCAGCGCAGATTCGTTCACAGCAGACATTGCTGTCCTCTTGCACAAGTTGCACAAAGCAAAGATGCCAGAGCCGCTTGTAAAGGTGTTCAAGCACCCGTATCCGTGCAGCGTTGTGCGTGTTACAATACCAACAGCCGAAGGCTATTACCACAAAGGTGGACGCATTGGAGAAAGGGGGATTGCATGAGAGTGTTTATTGGCCCAACTGGGCATGGAATGAATCTGGACGGACTGGACGTGTTTGCGCCAGCGCAGCAGGGAGACATCGCTAGAGCTGTTCACGAAGGAGAGAAAACCATCGTCCTTATCGACGGCTTCTTCACGCAGAACCTAGCCCCTTGGCACAAGGAAATCCTGCACGCAATCCATCAAGGATGCAGGGTCATTGGCGCGGGTTCGCTAGGGGCACTCAGGGCTGTTGAATGCGAGCGATACGGTGCAGAGCCAGTTGGAGTAATTGCCGAGTGGTACAAGAATGGAACATGCACAGATGACGCTGACGTTGCATTGGCGCACTCTGCCGCAGAGGACGGGTGCAAGCAGCTTTCAGTTCCGCTTGTGAACATCATGGCAACAGCCAAGCACCTTGAGGAGAGCGGCAAAATCAAGAGCGCACAGCAGGTCATTGAGCAGTGCCGTGGAATCTTTTACATGGAGAGAAGCTGGCAGCGGCTTCTCAAGGACTTGGGCGACACAGGGCAGTTGCTCAAGGACAACTACATCGACCAGAAGCGGCTTGATGCCGAGGAGGCTATCGCTCACGCAAGAAAGCCTGTTGCGGTCATTCCTTCCGCAAAGCATATCTACACCTCGAACATGGGGATGCTCCTAGAGCACGACATGCCAAACAGCAAGGGTAGGCCGTGGGAGTTATCAACGCACAAAGAAGAGGCTATAGCACTGCATATGCTAGTTGAGATGGCAGCAACGATGGGAGTGAATCCAAACGCTTACGAAGTTAGCGAGCAATCCAAGGCAATGTGGCAAAAGCTAGGCATCACTAGCGATAAAGCTGCCTCTGAGTGGATGGAGGCAAACAACGTGAGCCAAGAGCGGTGGAATATGTTTGCAATCAAACTTGCTGTCAAGCAATGTGTGCTTGACTGGTTTGATTCCACAGACGGGTGCATTCTAGCAGCAAGACTTGAGCAAGACTACAAACTATTCAACAACCTATGACTCCAAGAAACCCCTTTAGCGGACAAGCACCAGCAGCAATGGCACAGATGGGAGCAGGACTCTCTGAGGCTGGAGCAAGGATCGGACAGTTTAACTACCAAGGTCTAGCTGACTTCGGCAAGGGGATGGCTTCCGGAATCTCAACGGGAGCTGGGAACTATTTTGCTGGGCAAGACGCCAAGAGCACCGTGTCGGCTCTAGGAAAAACAGCAGACTTGATTCAAGACCCGCAGCAGAAACAAGCATTTCAAGACTTCTTGTCTAGCGACGAGTTCTCCAACAAACAGAAAGCTCAGATGGGCACGAACCTGTTCAACACGCTGCTAGACTACGGCATGAAGTACACGATGCAGCAAAATGAAATAGCTTCTCGTGAGCGGATTGCAGGGATGAGGAGTGCAGGGCAAGCGAGTGAAAACCCCACAACGCCACCAAGTTTTTCTAGATAAAGAAGCAGGCAAATCAAAAGCCATACATATGGATGAATTTGATGTAGATGCTAATGTTTTTGACTACAGCACGGGAGCACCAGCGGCAGTAGCAACAGCACCGCCAGGCTCAATGGAGCCAATCAGACCAGAGGGCTGGAACTTCGATGACGCTCCTATTGCCTTGCGTATTCCTGCCGAATACAGCCCAGAAAATCCAGAGCACAGAAAGGCATACGAGCTTGCAAAGCAGAAGGCTTTGAGTCCAACAACGCTTGGAACAGCGACGATGCAATACATCAAAGATGTAGAGAATCAAGCAAGCAAAGTAAGTTCAGCAGAAAAGGCAGTGGCGCAATCCCTTGCAGAGGTTAATAGAATCAGGGAGAAGATCAAATCTGGAGTGACGCAAGTGACCCCAATGGGTGGGTTTGGAGAGTTTATCCCACCGCCTCCGATTCCGTTAAACAACAGGGATAGAGCAAAGTTAAGCATCCAGCTTGGAACAGCCGAAGAAAAGCTCAAGGCAAGCAGTGCGGAGCTAGAGAAGAGCACAGCTCCAGTAAGCCCCACGTTCATTGACGTGGCTTTGCCAGAACAGCAAGCTCCAACAGGGCCGCAACCTGCCGCAGCGCGACAAGGGAAGATTCCAACGAGAGCAGAAGCAGAGGAGGGAGCAGGTGTATATCAACTTCCAGAAATAACGCCTCAAGAAAAACGATTCAAAGCATTCAAAAGTTCGCTTGAGCAGTGGAGGGCGGCAAACCTAGCCAACCCGCGAGTTGACCGGATGCGGATAAAAGACATCTATGACGCGCAGCTTGCACAAGCTGAATCAAGCTGGAAAGAAGAAGTCAGGGTTGTTGGCTCAAAGCTGCAAACAAGAGACTCGCCCACTACGCCTTGGAAAGAAGTACAAGACATTGGAGCCTCATCAAAGGAATTGTTCAATAAGTCTTATTCTCAAGCAACGGACACCTTGAGAGGAATCGAGCAGATTAACCAGATGGCAATCCTTGCGGATGAAGCAGCCGCAACAAAAGACCCCAAAGCAAGGGCGGCTAAGATTGCGGCACTCAAGAATGGCCTCAAAGCAGCACAGAGTGCAATTGTTGGAACTTCAGATGCTATTCAGAATGCGGAATTTAAGCGGTATGCCGAGGCTCTTGAAAAGTTCAACGTGAACGCAATCTTGCAGGGAGAGGACTCAATCGCAAAGTTCTTCACAGCAAATCCAGAAGGGTTTGCACAGCAGATGAGAGAGCTTCGCTCAATTGTTGCTCAACGACTAAAGCCGGACATGGAGGTCATGCAGCAGCTAAGGAAGGAAAACAAGTTCCTCCCATCTGCTCCTCAATTGCCGGAGTACTTGGGAGAAATGTTTGGGCAACCCAGAACAAGAGAGCAGCTTCTTGAAGAGATGAAAGCGGCTCCAAAACCCAACGCCACTAACAGCACGACAAGCGGAGGATCAAGGATTCAAATTGAACGATAGCAGACATGGCTACAGTAACTATCAAAGGTAAGAACATCACCTTAAACCTCCCTGACGACATGTCAGATGAGGAGATTGCAGCCTACGTTGACTTCAAGTATCCACGCACAGGGCAGGACGTTGAGGATAACATCAAGCACAACCTGCTTGATTACGAACCTTCTCTAGAGGACTTCCGTAAGTACAAGAGCTTCTCGCAAGAACGAGGCTTCGATGCAAGCGATGCGCTTAAAGGAGTGGGACGAGGATTACTCGAAATGGGCAAGAGCATGATTGGTTTGCCAGCAGCGGCACTCGCCGATCCAATAGCAGTTCCAGCCTCAGCAGCAGAAGCGGTAGCGCAAAACCTATTGTCATACGGACAAATCCTCTCAGGCGGAACAGACCCTGGAGGCATGGTGTTCAATGCGGTGAATGGCTCAGATGAAACGCTCGCCTACTTTGCGTGGAGAGATAATCTGAATAGGGCCAAGGCTCTTGCAAAAGCTGCGACAGGACAGGAAACGCTAACTGGGTTCCAAGTAAGTCCAGAACAAGTGCAGGGTCTCTCCCCGATTGCAGACCCAATGAATCTCATTGGAGTTGGGATTGCTGGAAAAGCAGGTACTGCTGGGGCTAAGGCCACTCAAGCCGCTGGCACAATTCTGCGAAACACAGGCAGAGCAGCAGAGGCAATTGCAGCGGTTCCAAAGAACACAGTTGCAGCGGTGGCAAGAGGTGTCGCTGGAGTAACGCCGGAAGCGGCAACGCAGCTTGCAGAGAGGGCGGCAACAGCAGCAACAGTAGCTGATATTGCTGGAGGGCTTGTTCCAGGGGCGGCAGAAGCGGCTACGGTTGGAGCGGCAGGCACGGCAGTAAAAGCTGTTGGCGAGGCAACTGAAGCTGTTGGCAGGGCAATGGTTGGCGGTGAAAGACAACTGAGTGCTTTAGAGCGAGCACTCCTAGACCCAACGATTTCTGGCGCAGCAAAAGTTCCGCTTACGATTGCCCAGAGAATTATTCCACGCGAAGCAGCAGGGATTGCTTTGCAGGCAGCAAAAGCTGGACTTAGCGCAGGGGCAATCAACGGCATTCTTGAGGCAACGCAAACAACGGACGCAGAGCGAATCGGAGAGGCTATCGGCGGCGGTTTGGCTGCTGGCGGAATCATGGGCGCAACAGCACGCATGATTGATGTCTCTACTGGCAAGGTATCGAAAGAAAGAGCGTTGAACGAAGCTGGCAGACAACTCCGCGCATTTGAGTTGCTAGGCGAAGCTCCAGAAGAACTGGCGTTGAGGGCTGAGTTTGTTGACAAGTTGAGCAACATGGATCGCGACGGCAAAAGCCTAGCGACATTCGTTGCCATGACCGACTTGGCACTTGAGCGCAATCGTCAAGTAAAGGTGGTTGACGGGAAGGCGCACTTGATTGACGGCAAGGTTGTGGATGGATGGAATGCTGTCTTCGACAAGAAAGACGGAACAATTTACATCAACGGAAACAATGCAGATGCAAGCACGCTGCCGCATGAAATGGTGCATTCGTTGGTGACCGACGTTGTTGCTGACGAAATCACGAACACGCTTTTTAGGCGAGACTCCGAAGGCAAGCTGACCCCGCAGCTAAGTAACGCTGAGACGGCAAAGCTGCTTGATGACTATATCTCTAGAGCAGAGAACATTACTTATCCAGACGGCACGACTCAGGCCGACAAGATACGCGAGCAGCTTGACCGGATTACAGACCCGTCAGTTCCAAGGGAACAAGTTGTGCGAGAGTTGCGGGACATCACGCACGAGATTGCTGCGACCTATGCGGAAGACTGGGTGAAGGGGAAAGACCCTCGCAGCTTTATCCGTGGAGCAGTGCCAACAATCTGGCAAGAAGGCATTAATGTCGCAAAGACAAAGCTCCGCAGACTGTTCAACTCAGAGGTTAAGGGCAACCCCATTCTTGACCCAGTCATGGATCGCATCTTCGCGAAAGATGCTCCAGGTCTTCCTCCAGAGCCAGTGGCGGTGAAGATGACGCCGGACATATTCAGAGCGGATTACGCTGACCGTCTTCGCGTGATGATGAACGACAAGATTCGCAAGCAACACTTCCCGCAAGTGTTCGACCAAATCAAGGATGCTTTGATTCAGAATGGAGCCAAGGAATCGTTGTCCAAGTACTACAGCAAGAATGGGCTATCTGTTCTCGACCTGCCGGATAATGTCATCTGGGACTTGACGAAGCGCACTATCACCACCAAAGCAAAAGCCAACGCTCCGCTGCTGTATCCGATTGAGGCTCAAAACCTCGTCACGATGAAGCAAGCCATCAGAGAGGGCAAGGTGGCGCGGCTATCGCAGGTGTTCAAGATGATGAGCGAGTCTGGCGTTGCTGAGACTGGTAACATCCGGATGGGCACTCCTTTCGATAAGGATCTCGTAGGCATTGACATCATCTGGAACAGGGACGGTGGAGTACAGCTTTTGGCGTTTGATTACGGGAACGCTATCGACCGACTAGGCAAGGCTGTGGCTAGCGGACAGTCAGGGTTTACTGACATGGCGCAGGCACGTCGATACATGGATGCTTACTTGCAGTATCTATCCAAGAACAGGTTCACGCCGGAAGCTGCAAAGAATAGCCGAGTTGCGGTGGAAGTTGATGGGGTTCCGCTAGGGGATAAACGACACGCCTCTTTGCTCAAATCATTCCAGATTCCAACGCCAACCAAACGGTTCGCTGAACAAGGCGTTACGATGCTCAATAAGTTGTCGCTGGAAGATGCAGCGATGATTGGCCGAATGGGAGCTGAAAGGCAGAATGGCATGGAGCTTATTCCACTGCGGCGTGTTGTCGGCTCAATCAACATCACCGACACTCGTGTCCCAATGGATGTAAGCAGCATCCAAGGCATTCAGAGGCACTTCCAGCCAGCCCGCACCAAATACGAACAGCTTCCAAACGGGAGCATAGCGCAAGACATCTCTGGAGATAGAATCGTAAAGACCGAGACGACGGGCTATCGCGTGTTCGATGTGCTTGGCAATCGTGTTGGTATTTTTAAGACCTTCGATCAAGCGGCGGAAGCGTCCACTCGCAGGTCAATCAAAGACACGCAAACCATCAACAAACTACAAGATGCCATTCAAGAGCAACGCGCAAAGGAAGTATCTGTACGCCAACGAGCCAGCAATCGCGAAGCGGTTCGCCAAGGAGACACCCAAGGGCAAGAAGCTGCCGGAGCGCGTCAAGAAGAAGGCCAAGTAAGGTTCCAGCCTAAGCGCAAGAAGCAGAAGCCATTGCCTCGCACTCCATTTGAGATGGGAGAGCAAATCGCTAAACGCGAGAAAGGCATGGCCGAGTCTGCTCAACGCCGCACAGACCGAGATGTCGCTGCGCTAAGGGCTAAGTTTGAGGCAGATGGAGTTGCTACCGCAGAGGAAGCGGCAATCCTGCAAGAGCAAGCTATTGCTAAGCAACAGGAACTTTCTCGACTCTTCTCTAAAGATGTTCGCAAACCGCTAACAGAGCAGGAGTACCAAGCCTTACAGGAAACGAACAAGCTGCGCGATTACGTTGAGGCTCTGATTGATTTCGAGAACACGTTGGGCGGCAAGCCTACGGGAGTCATATACCAGAAACAACCGCTCAAGATGACCTCCTTGCAAAAGGACGCTATTCTTCGGAAAGCATTGTCCATGGACACGCCGGAAGCCATGCGTGCAATCCAAGTTGCTCGTGAGTTTGTGCCAGACGAAATGCGCGTGGCTATCGAGCGGATGTTCAGCGCAACGGAGCGTGGGGCAATAGCGCAAGAGCAAGTTGTTCAACAGCAAGCCCAAGCAAGAGCGCAGCAGAGCCAGCCATATGAGGCTGAGGCATTAACTGTGCAATATGGAGCTAATCCACAAAGGGCACTTACGGAATGGGTTGCAGAAATGGTGAAAACCAAGAAGCCGACCTATCAAGCCGATAAGCCACTTGGGCCTGGTGCTGGAGATTTGGTTCGCCAGAGAAAAGCAGAAAGAGCAAAGAAGGCGGCTGAAATGGAAGCAAAGGCTGCTGAAGAAGAAGCGAAAAGAATCACTGAAGAGAAAGAATACGAAGAGTGGGCGAGAAGCATAAAGGAACGTGCAGCCAGCAAGTTTGGTAGACCAGAAGAAGTTGTGACAGCAGAGCAAGAGCCGATTCGCAAAGACCGCATCATCCTCAAGCTCAACGGAAAATACCGCCTCTACGGAGCAACTGCTGGACTCATCGGGGTATTTCGGAATAGAGAAGACGCAATCAAGAAAGCAAAGAAATGAAAAAGGAAATCTCGTTCAAGCACGTCAAGTCCATCGACCAGACCGACAAGCGTTCTGCCAAAGTTCTGCACCAAGAGCTAGGCACGCAGAAAGGTTCAAAGCCCAACACGGCACACACTTACAGGGATTCAAAAAAATCCTGTTGACCGTTTACACGAACACTGGCAGTTGTTGAGTATCTGCCGCATGAAGCGGTGGATGCTCGCCAAGGGCAACTTGGCATGACAGGAATATACATATGCGATTAGTAGAACTCAGTGACGTTGCTGGCCTCTCCGACGGAGAGATTGTTCCAGCGGTAAAGGCAGTGGTGAAGGCAGTGTTTCCACCACGCACAGGGCAAGGCAAGCATGGCGAATGGCGTGTTCAGAACGCTATCCTCACACAGAACGGCACAGAAGTGCGTGCATCTTTCTGGGGAATCGACGTGTCAGATTTAAAGGGCAAGGAAGTGTGCTTGCAGTCACAAGCAGGCAAGCGTGGCTTGGAAGGTATCAAAGTAAAACTCAATGATCAGAAGGGCGAAAACGAACTTAGCATCACCGACAAAGTCCGGTTCGATGGGCCAAACGCAGGGACTGCTCCCTCTAGCTCCAAGACTTCAGCGTCAGCTTCGCCCCAGCCGATTGTCGCCACCGACGTGGATGGTGTACGGAAGAGGGCAATGCAGTTGGCGAACCTCTATCTTGTGGCACATCGCGCTGCTAAGTGGGTTAAGGATGAGAACCCCGAAGTGGATCTCCCTGCTGCTACCGCTACTCTATTTATCGCTCTCAACAAGGGCAGCCTAGAGAACGCGATGCCAACACATCCGCTTGACCAAGCTCCAGCCAAGGCAGCTCCGGCCAAGAAAGAGCCTCTGTTTGCGGAGGAAGACTTAACCGAGGATGACGTGAAGTGGTAAACTTCGCTGCCATTGATCCTGGGGTGAAGGGCGGAATCGCCACCTGCATTGAGGGCAAAGTCAGTGCGTGGAGCATGCCATCCTCTCCCGTTGAACTAGCAGAGCAACTTCGCCAGCTTTCATTGTCTGGGGTTTATGTCGAAGATGTTCCTAAGTTCACAGGGAAAAACATCCCAGGTTCAATGGTGGCAGTCTTATTCCAGTCCGTGGGCGTAGTGCTAGGGGTTTGCGCTGCGCTCAACCTGCCCGTCATTATGGTAAAGCCCAAGGAGTGGCAAAAGGCGTGCGGCGTGGGTGGACGAGACGGACTGACCTACAGCAAGTGGAAGCAGAAGCTGCGTGACGTTGCGCGGATGCGCTTCCCTGAAGTCAAGGTGACGCTAGAAACAGCCGATGCCCTGCTAATGGCATCCTCATACATACATGCAAATACACATACAAACGAAGGACGGCCACAGCATCACGATTAAGTTCGATGCTGAAGGCATCACCTTCGACAAGGAGACGCTAGCTCCAGAGGTGGAGCAAACACGCGAAGTGATCGCGGAAACGATGCCGGAACTTATCGAGCCTCCAGCTAGACTGGATGAGCTGCCAGAGCGGCCGGAGGATGCTTGGCCGTGGATATTCCCAACACGGGATCAAACTTGGTACAGACTGAAGGAGCAGGACTATCGTGATTTCGTTCGCTCATACGGGCGCGAGTTGGTGGAAAAGGAGTTGAAAGTAATCATTGCGTGGGGAAACGCAAACTACGCAAAAAGGAAGTCGATGCGCGGCATGATGCGGTTTATCAACTCGTGGCTCTCACGGGCCTATGCACAAGCTCCAACTGCCAAACCGTCCCTCACGAATGCGCCACAAAGCACAGCAACAAGCTGGTGATTCTGTCACCTTGACCGTCCCATCCTGCGACGAAGCAGAGCGCGGTCTAGCATCGATTGCGCTGAACCACCCGAACGAGTTTTTGCATGCGAGTATGGAGGCGCGGCTCAGTCCGTCCGACTTCATCAACCCGCTGGCAAAGATGACCGTGGAAGTAGTGCTAGAACAAACGACCCGCAACGCCTCGTGCGACCTGCGTGTGGTTTTCGAGAAACTCCGAGAGAAAGACTCCAGCGTGCAGTTGCCGGACGTGTCTGACTTGTACCACCTGTGCGGAGTAGTGCAGGCAATGCCTGAGTTCATTAACTTGGTTAGAGGCGCAAGCAAGCGACGGGCTCTGATGATCTTGGCATACCAAGCTGTGCAGGACGCTCAATCAAACGAGCACCCCACCTCTGACCTCATTGCAGGGCTTTCCATGAAAGTGGACGCACTCATGCGCGAGACTGTGCCTCCGAAAGCGATGGACACGAAGAGTCTGCTGGTAGACGCAGCAAAGCGGTATCAGGAGGGGGATGACTCTAGCATGCGTATCTCCACTGGCTTTAAGAAATTGGACGACATGTGCCCTATTCGGTACGGTGACTATGTGGTCATCGGCGGGGAAACCAAGAGCGGCAAGACGATGCTTGCGCTCAACATCATAAGCAACTTACTGAACAAACAATGAAAGTAGTCAATTACATGGCGCATGAGGTGGACGCATGCGGGAACAAATATCCTCCATCGGGGCACGTTGCCCGTGTGGCGACAACGCTCCGAAAAGTCGGGGACATCGACGGGATTCCGTTGATGGTTTGTGACTCCGGCGCAGTGCAGAACTGTCCGCCCAAGAAAGATGGCGTTGTTTACATCGTGTCGCAATACGTCCGGCAAGCGTTGCCAGAGCGCAGCGATCTCATCTCTCCAGCGAAGTTACACAGGGATAGCAACGGCAGAGTTGTTGGCTGCGGCGCATTTGAAAAGAACCCATGATAACCAAGATACATACAGATATGGAAGCCCTGGACTACAGGGCTGCACACGGCCTGAGCAAGCACGAGTTCGACGCATTCTGTTTTGCGCCAGTACTCTACAAGCACAGGCACGAGCATAAGAAGACGAGCAAAGCCATGGAGATGGGGACGGTCATCCACTCTTTGGTGCTAGAGAACCGAGTCGAATATGCAGTGCTCCCTGCGGACACGGACAGGCGCACCAAGGCTGGCAAGGAGGCGTACCAAGCTTTCTGCGAGGACAACACTGGCAAGTACATCATCACCGCCGAAGAAGAGCGCATGGTGCTTGGGGTGCAAGCCGCTGCAACGCCAATGCTGGACGAAATCACTGAAGGCTGTAAGCGCAAGGTGGCTGAGGCATCCATGTTCTGGGAGCGTGGAGGAGTCCAATGCAAGGGAAGGCCCGACCTCATCGTGCAGCAGGGAGGCAGGTTCATCTTGGTTGACCTCAAAACCACCTCCGGCATTGCAGCGTTCGACCGCAACTTCTTCTCGCTAAAGTACCACTGGCAAGCCGCGTGGTACATGTACGGACTGCACAAGACGCTGAATGTGCCGCTAGATGAAGTGGAGTTCTACTTTGCTGTGGTGGACACAGAAGAGCCTCACTTAGCGCAGGTTGTGATTCCGGCTACCCCGCTTATCCAAGAAGCGCAGGACTCGATAGATGCTGAACTGGAACGCTTTGCTGGCTGCGTCAAAACCGACACATGGCCTGGGCTTCCCAAACGGAGGATTATCCATGGCCGCGACTAACTGGACAGTCGTTCGTGTCAGCACGGTGGTCAAAAAGCTCAAGCTGCCTAGGCCAAAGATTGTGCGGACAGTCTTGTTCACAGGCACTTACGATGCGTGCGAAGATTTTTTGAAAGAATTCAAAAAAGACCTAAAGCCCGTGGACAAATCCACCGATGACATAAAGGTAGACTTCACCATCACCAAGAATGGACGCAACACAACCAGCGCAAGGCCAGGTAACGGGCAAAGGTAAGATTCTGGTCATCTCGCTTGAGATGCCAGCAAGTCAAATCCTTGACCGTCTCGTGGCCAAGCAAGCCAATGTGTCGCTTCGGACGCTGGCAGAAGGCGTGAGGAACGAGGGAGACTTCCGGCGTGTCGCCACGGCTATCTCGAATCTTGCACGCACTGGGCTGGTTGTACGGGACGACCTGTACGACCTTGCTAGCATCTGCGCTACAGCACGGGCTATGGCAAAGAGCGGCGGGTTGGAGGCAATCGTTGTCGATTACATCCAGCTCGTGCGGTTCGATCTTGGCAAGGATGGCACTCGTGAGCGGGAGGTAGCCGAGGTTTCTCGTGGACTCCGCTTGCTGGCCATGGAACTCAAGTGCGTCCTGTTTGCGATTACTCAGCTTAACGAGGCTGGCAAGGCTCGTGAGTCTAGGGCGATTCAGCAGGATGCAACTGCGGTTCTGGTGGTGAAGGTCGAAGACGAAGAATACCGTGAAATCTCCATTCCTATCCAACGCAACGGCCCCTGCGGGGTCAGCACATCACTCCGCTTCAGCGGAAAAACAGCAAGTTTTCACCACGATTAAAAAGTGGAGAAAAGCAACCCACTGCCAAACTCCAGAGGAAGCAGCAATGCTCTTTGAGGAAATGAAGCAGAGGATACATGACCTAACGGTCATCACATCAGCACTAATAGACAAAACCCATGAATAAAATCGGTAGACCAGGGCTTCCACAAGCCACGAAAGACAGCATCATTTCCCTCCGCAAAGCAGGGAAGACCTACACCCACATTGCACGCAAGCACGGCATCCACCCGCAGACGGTGTATGTGGTGTGCAGAAAGGCTGGAGTTGTACCAGAGGAGAAGTTGCAGCGCGAGTCAGACAAGCGCATCATCGGCACTCTTAAGCAGACCATCGAGCGGCTTGTGCGGGAGGTGCAGGCTAATGAGGAGCGCAATGCTGACCTCGTGAGGCAACTGGACGATCTACAGGAGGCGTTCAACAAGGAGAAGGGCCGGACGTGGCTGGACAGACTTATCGGGTTCTGAGTTATGCGAGTACTTGTTGCCTGCGAATACAGCGGAACTGTCAGACGAGCGTTCCGAGAGCTAGGGCACGATGCTTGGAGTTGCGATCTCCTTCCGTCAGATGACGAAAGCGAGCATCACTTCAAGGGAGATATTATGGAAATAATATCCCAAGAATGGGATTTGATGATTGCTCACCCGCCTTGCACATACCTGTGCAATAGTGGAGTCCACTGGCTTGGACGACAGGAGGGGCGAGAAGAAAAGATGCGAGAAGGTGCGTTGTTCTTCAAGAAACTGCTTGAGGCGAACATCCCGAAAGTGTGCGTAGAAAACCCAATCATGCACAGGTATGCCAAGGAGATTATCGGCGTGAACCACACGCAGGTTATCCAGCCGTATCAGTTTGGGGAAGACGCTAAAAAAGCCACATGTCTGTGGCTTCGCGGCCTGCCAAAGCTAGAGCCAACACAGTTGATTCTCAAGGATAGGTATGCGAACCAGACTCCGTCTGGACAAAACAACCTGGGGCCATCTGCTGATAGGTGGAAGATCAGGTCGAAAACGTATGAAGGAATTGCCAAAGCAATGGCAACTCAATGGGGAGGGAATCACGATGCCAAAAAATAAGAAACTGACAGCAAAGCAGCTTGCGGACATTGCGTGGAACATCTGGGAGAGCACGCAGTTTTACTTGCAAGAGCACGAAATCGAGGAGCTGAAGGCTCTATTTGAAAAAGAACTGGAGGCTATAAAGAACGCAAGATGAACCTACCATCCTGGTACGACCGTTGGCTAACCAACGATCCGAATGAACAGCCCGAAGCACCGGACTGCCGATGCGGGACGATGATGGAGTGGAACGAGATGAGCGAAATGCTCAAGTGCCCCGAATGCGAGAAGGAGGAGACGAAATGAGCGCGGTTGTAGTAACCAGCAACTATGGGGAACGCTTCAAGTATGCGTCCATTGCTAGACTTGCGCTTGCGTATGGCGATTGGCATGAGGATACGCACACCATAATAGCCGAACTGCTTGAGGTTCTATTTGAGAGAAAAATTATAAACGCAGATGACCTAATGCGGATACTGAATATGTACCATTACAAGAGCATTGAGAAGGAGGTGCAGGGATGAGCGATGAACTAAATCCCATACGCCAAGCATTGCATGATGCTCGCATACAGCGTCTGTGTGAAGGATTGCAAGATACGCGCATTGATTGGAAAAATCTGGAGATAGAGCGGTTGAAGCAAGCCTTGCATGACGCACGCATTGAGAACAGCGGTCAAGCTGCTGAGTTGGAGCGGTTGACGGCCGAAAACACGCTGTTACTTGGTCAACGCGAACGCGCCATGCAGGCTGCACTGTGGCTCAGGGCGTATAAGCCATTCGCTAAACAGTTCAAAGCGGCTGAAGCTGAACTGGAAGCTCTCGAGAAGGAGGTGCAGGGATGAATGAAGAATTTTGCATGGACTGTGGAAGAGAATTGGCCATGAATGGATATGAAAAACTAATCAAAGAACTGGCAGATGAGCGCGACCAATTTCGTTTTGAAGTGAATCGCCTCCGCGCAGAACGCCGCTGGATTCCAGTGGACGAAGCTCACCCTCCAGCCAACGAGATGGTGCTTGTCTGCATTGGCAGGTGGTATCACTTGACGGTGTCTTGCATCGACCAGTTTGGGGTGTGGAGAGGCTACCTGCCAACCCATTGGATGCCATTGCCGGAACCACCGAAGGAGGTGCAGGAATGAGCTGGATCACCTTTCGTAAACTGCTCTTGTTCGTCTGCGTTTTGGTAATCGCTTACGCTTGGATCAACTTATGCCTCAACCTTTGGCAAAACAGCATACGCTTCCTGATGAACAAAAACGGATGCCGCTGTGGGGAGGTGCAGAGATGAGCGATCAGGAAATCAACGAGGCAATCGCTGAAGCGTGTGGCAGAGAGAGGAACCCAGACGGGGGTTGGTATCCAGACAATGGATTACGAGTCGGCACTCAGGCCATCCCAGACTACTGCACTGACCTCAACGCCATGCACGAAGCGGAGGACGAACTTAGTGGAAACCAATACATGGTTTACGCTCTGATGCTGGATGCCGTAGAGGGGTCTTTATTTGGCATACGCGCCACCGCTCGCCAACGGGCAGAGGCGTTTCTGAAAACGCTGGGGAAGTGGGAGGAGGTGCAGCCGTGAACGTGAAGCTCGTATCGTACACTGTCCCTATGATGATGGAGACGCCGGAGATTCGCACTCCCGAAGACCTCATGGTTTACTGCGCTAGGGTAAGCAACCCTAGCAACCAGACCAACGTGGAGACAGGGCACAAGCTACTGCGCTACTGCATGGAACATGGGCACTGGAGCGTGTTTGAGCAGGCATCGATGACCGTGGAGATTCAGACCTCCCGTGCAATCGCAGCGCAGTTGCTACGCCATCGCTCGTTCTCCTTCCAAGAGTTTAGCCAACGCTACTCCGAAGCCATTGGCATTGAGCCTGTAGAGCTACGCAAGCAGGCTGAGAAGAATCGGCAATCAAGCGCAGAGCCAGTTGAGGAGGCTGGGCTGGAAGCACGGGTGCGGCTATTTAACAGAGAGGCAGCGTTATTCTACCGTGAGTTGCTCAACGCTGGAGTTGCCCGTGAATGCGCGAGGATGGTGCTGCCGCTAGCTACCTCAACTACCCTGTACATGAGCGGTACATGCCGCTCGTGGATACACTACTTGCAGCAGCGGCTATCGGAGCACACGCAGAAGGAGCACAGAGAGGTGGCGCAGGAGGTACGGAAGTGGTTTGCGTTCGTGTTCCCGACAATCAATGAGTTGATATGACGAGAGAGGAAATTCAAAAAATGTGTGAGGAGCGGGACATTGAACTCCTGCTAGCAGACGGGCTGGACGAAGCCTTCATTGGCTACACCGACGACGATGTTCCGCGAGCAATCTACGACAAGGTGGCGTGCGTGCAGTGCATGGTTGCCGAGGGGATGAGCGAGGAAGAAGCAATCGAGCACCTGGAGTTCAACACGTTCTATGCTTACGTTGGCGAGCAAACTCCGCTATTTGTGACGATAATATGAACAGAACAGAGCAACTATTAGATAGGGCCATGTGCCTGATCGAATCGATGGAGCAGCGTATCCGCACTCGCATCACCAACGACATGGATGCACGGCCTGGAGATAGGTCTGTGCTATTAGAGTGCGACATGCTAAAGTCCGCAGTGTACAGAGAAGTGACTATGCCGAGGCTTGCTAAACATGAAAGAGAAGGAACGCCAACGACGACCTGCTAGCTACAAGAGCGAAACAGCAAGGGCAAACCAACTTGCTGGACTATCCGGCGTGCGGGTCAAAGATCACGTCAATGTGGACGTTGAGAAAATCAACGGCAGAGGCGCACTTGCTATCGCAACCGACGAGGTACGCAAGCGAGTCATCGATATGTATCAGCAGGGGAATGCCACCTCAGCGATCGTCGCAGCAACGGGGTTTGGGGTGGACGTAGTGGAATCCATCAAGACGCATGCTCTGGACACGGACTCGCAGTTTCGGGAGTCGTACTATCGGCACAATCTAAAGGCCAAGCTGCAACGGGTGGCGGACGCTTCACTGGACAGGCTCACTGACCTCATGCCCACAATGGGCGGACGAGATGCTGCGATTGCTGCTGGAATAACCATGGACAAGCTGCTAGCCATGGAGCGTAGCACGCCGGACATCATGCACCAGCATGTGCACATTCATGGGGCGCAGGACATTTCAAAAATGTTTCAGGATGCGCTGAAGCCAAAATCGTAAATTCAAAAAAGTATGAAGGTTGAAGGAGTACCGTTCAAAGAACTGCTGCAACGATACACAGGCATGGATGCCCCTGCTGGGCTCGTGGTGCTATCGAAGCCATCCCCTGGTGCAGCCGCAGGGCCGATTCAGCAGATGGGGCATAACCCGCCGCAGGATGGGATCGTTCCCAAGGGCGCAGGCATCTACGATGAGCGAGGGTTACTGCCGTCCATCAAAGGCGCCGGGCTTGAGTTCATTGCCTATGCTTGAAAATCCAAATTTCAAATTTCAAATTTCAAAAAAGTGCTTGAGCCGCCTGGTGGTTTGCCGATAGCTTGAGCGCACGACGGGTGCGAATGGAACTCCCCCTTGCAGCGGGTGCTGCTTGGGGGTTTTTCGCGTAGCGGTGTGGTGCTGCGGTAGCCGTGTCCCTGGAGCATGGACGCTCGCGCAAATAATCGTAGCTCGCGGGGCAGTCAACGGGATTTGTGGGGCGCAAAACTTTTTGGAAAAAAAGGTTTAAGGCCATGCGGGAGTGTGCCGATTATCCACTCAGCGAGGACAACCCCTCGCTCACATACAGATACTATGAGCACAAACGACCAACTGACTGGCGCCATCCGCGCTGTCCTCAATAACCCCAACGAGTCCCTCTGCTATTGCGATGAGGGCTGGATAGCGGTCTATAGCGACTGGGCGGAGCAATACCGCGACGAATACATGATTGTGAGCGACCGCGAAGGGCTATACGCCATGGCAGGTGATGCCGAACCTACTGACATTGTGGAGGGACTAGCAGAGTATTGTGAGGACAACCTGCAAACGTGGCTGAGGGAGTCGCTCGATGACGAGTTGGATGCGCCGGAGCCGAATGAGGATAGGGTAACGATGCTGAAAGGGCTAATCAAATGACACTGGAACAGGCAATGCAAGCCCTAGCCAATGGGCGCGAAGTGTACTGGATGAGCCTAGCGTATAGGCTAATCATAGACAAATTAGGCAGAGCAATGGTCAAATGCAGCACCACTGGCGACTGCTCACTGGCTATCCACTATAAGGAGGGATTTTTTGCTGAACCGAACTGCTGTTTGCGAAACAAAACCACTAACCAACATACAGACATGAAGACCACATCCATCACGCCACACGAGGCAGCTAGAGTCATCAATTGCCAGTTCAAAGAACATGAACTGGTTCACGTTTCAGCATCCGAGTTGTACGACGATGAGCTAGGCAATCCAGAGACGCAGTTCACGGTTGATATCGTCGCATACCGAATCAGAGGGGGAGTAAAGCCAGAGGACGCATGGAACTACTTCGACTCCACGCTATCAGATATCTGTTTCCACCCATTCATCGAATGGGTTGACGAAATCGGCTGGGTCGATACCGAACACGGCTCTGGCAGAGCGTACCTTGTGACCATCAAATAACCACTAACCAACATACAGACCATGAAAGTTTACTCGGTTACAAGACTGGCTAACACGTTTGATTCTCACGGAGAAATCGAGTGCATTTGCGCGACCGAAGCACTGGCGCAACGGGTGAAAGCGATTCTCAAAAAAACGGACGACGACGAGTGCGCTCGCACTAATGAAAAGAACTACGTTCGCTACATAATAGCAGAACACACATACATAACAGCATAGCCAACATACAGACATTATGACTTGGAAGATTCAAACCCTATCAGTCAACGGCTGGGCCGATATCAAATGCTCGATTGACGGAGCACCCTATGAGCCTGAGCTGTTCAGCTCCCTGCACGATGCACTAGTGGAGGCAGAGCACTACGCAGACCAGTGTGGATTCAGAGTGGTGACAGCAGAGACGCCTTCAGAATTCGATTTGTATGAATGAACCACATGACCCCTATGCCGTTCCTGCCTTCATCGTTCTAGCAGTTCTATTCACCTTCCTTCGGTTCGGTGTGGCAATGATGCGGGAGTGAAAATTCAAAAATTCAAAATTCAAAAAGCAAAATTCAAAAATGAACTTCAAAATTCAAAAATAGCGCACACACGCACACGCACCCGCCCGCGCACCCGCCCATCCACGGGCAGATGATCCCGCTGCTCCACGGTTGGGAGGCCACAAAGCCTCCCCCGTGGGGTTGGCGTGTGTAGCCCCTGGCGTTGTGGCGTAGCCATGCCCTGGCGATGGGGCGGCGCGTTTAGTGGGGATTAGCGTGGATTGCAAGCGGAGAGTGAAGGGGAAACTTTTTTGCACTTTTTGCTAAAGTGGGGGCTGAATCCCGCCGATAACCCATACCCATATGCAGTACACAACGAAAACAGCAGCAGGTATCACGGTAACAATCACGGACTATACGAGCACACTCCCACGGGAACAGGCTCCAATCATGAGCGGGTATCGAATGACGAAAACAGGCCCGATAGCTCAACTGAACGGTGTGTGGTACAGCGTGAACGGTGCGCCAGGGAGAGGCTGGATTGAAACCAGATACCCGCTGGACAAAAATGAACTGAACAAACTGAACCTCTACTAACCGCCATGAACAAAAATACCATATCAACCGGATTCATCGTCCTCGCATGCGGGGACGTTGTCGCACTATCTCAACTCAGCCTCTCACTTTGGGAGGCTGTGGCTTTTGGTGTGCTATGCACTGTTAGCTACGGGATGGGGCTTTGGTCAGCTTTTGCGGAGTAAAACAACCAACCAACCAATACATACAGACACATGAAAAACAAAGTGACTAATTGCAAACCAGCTTCCAACACCCTTGGAAGCTACCGAAAGGAAAAATCGGGACTATTCCGGCAGTATACACTAGTTGACCTAGACAACCCGCGATTGCTGGGGGTTGTGCACCATGCAGAGCCGTTAATCATACGAGTATACTGGCCAGCTCAAACGGCCTTTGCATGCGTTTGGCTATCCACTCGCGATTGGTACGCTGTAGGCAAAGGGAAAGCTGGTGGCTGTGGCTATTGCAAAGAAAGCGCGGCTGTTGACTCGGCACTGCGTGATGCGGGGTTGACGCTGGAGCACTCAATTCACGGTGTGGGGACACAGGCAATTATCGGGGCAATTACGGCGTTCGCTGAGTTTCTCGGGTTAACCAATTGGACAATCGTTGAGGCTCACGCATAAGGCTATGACGACAATTAACTACACTTACCCATGGGGCCTCATCCGGCGGAATGGCAACAGGCTATTGTGTGCAGATGGCAAAGTTCGAGCGGCGGAGCTGGCACAAACGCCTGACACTTTCTTTTCCATTCCCGCTAGCGTGCGGGTTCGTGGCAAGCACATCACTGGCTACGCCACAACGGATGAAGCGAACGGCGAGAGAGTCCACACCTTCAGACCGCATACTGCACACTATCAGACCGCACCTGAACTTGTATGGGAGGTGGCGAGATGAACGCACCAGGCGCAAAACGGCTGAGAGAGTATTTGGGACTGTCCGACGAGCAGGCGAGACTCGTGAGGGGATTGATTAGGCGGGAAGTGAAGACAATGGATGCGACACTATTCCCTGAGGCAAACAAGCATTTCGCTGCTTGCTACAACCCCCTCCCGTATACAGACAGACTGATGGAGTGTTTGGATGAAGTTGTCGGATCCTACGGCGTTGAAGGGCTGGATGATGGCTCACTGTACCTTAATACAGGGGACACTTACTCACCTACCCTGCTCTATTCAGCGAGGAGCGGCACAATACGGCTAACCACCTGGGGCGACTACGTTGAAGGGGGAATGAGATGAGCGAGGATAACGGCGGAGATTTGTTGGGAACCGTGCTTGCTGTGCTGTGCATTGGCGCGGTGATGCTGGTGAGAGGATGCGCCAGGATGGCGAGCATGGGGTGATGTTAGGCTAGGCTAAGATTGTTAGGTGATGCGTTAGGCTCCCGAAGCAGAGACTGAAGGTGCACGAGCCTCTAGGGATATCCCCTAGGGGCTTTTTCGTGTCGTCATCCATCCCGCAAAGCACCGTACAGCACCGATGCACCCCCGATTCCTGACGCAATACAATGACGCATCATGTATACATGGCAGCAGCAGCAGCGATGGAGCAGCAGCAGCGGAGCAACGCAGCAATCCCGAATCCAGATAGGGGGGGAGGGGGTCGAGTCCAGGTTGGGCGAGAGAGCTGCAACGCATCCCCACCCATACAATTTTTCCACCAAACGCGAGCCCGTCCGCGCATGGCTCCGTGCAGCACATTGAAAGCAAACTGCCATTTCCTTTCAATAGGGTGCTGGCATAGCAAGGTTGCTTTCATTTGCCCCCATGTGCTAGCGTAGCCGCATATATGGCTACATACATCAATCGTAAGCAAGCGATGCAGCAGTTTGGCGTGGATGTCCGCAAGCACAAGTGGACGAGCGAGCAGGTGCAGGAGCGCAAGAAGGGCACTGGCATGGAGAAGTGGTACGACGAGGAAGCCGTGCGTGCAGTAGCAATGGCGAAGCCCGTGGGGGCAGTGCCCGTGGCAGTGCCTCCGGCAATGGTGCCTCCGCCAGCAGAAGTAGTGGACGTGATCCCTGCATTGACCACAGAGGAGATTGGCGCATTTAAGCCGGAGGTGTTTGATGCAGCCGAGGTGGCTGACGAGCCTGGGGATTATGTGGAGGTGAAGATTGCGAAGAAAGCGATGAACTACCGTTTTGTGATTGGGACGAAGGGCGAGGTGGTGCGTGTGCAGGACAGTGCTAGGGTGAAGGTGGGGATGCTGCTATTGGCGAAGAAGAATGCGCGTGGACAGTTTGACACCAAGGAGGTGGTGCGATGAACGCTGTGGGCGATATGGCCGACAAGCTGGGCCTAAAGACGAAGCAAGGGCGAGAGCTGCTGTACGCAGCCGTGCAGCTTGTGCAGCTAATGGACAAGAAGCAGCAGGATTATGGGCCGAGGAATATCGACGAGTTCGGGATACTTGGCGTTGTGGTGCGGATGAACGACAAGATGGAGCGCATCAAGAATCTGCTGCGGAAGGATAAGCAAGCGGCATGTGAGGCGTATATGGACTCGTTCAAGGACATGGCTGGCTATGCGCTCATTGGAGTGCTGCTTGAAGAGAAGAAGTGGAGCTAGAGGATGGATAAGGACATAGCTATCCCTTTGCTATGTGCTTTGTATGTGGCTTACTTTATCCTACGGAGATAAGGTGAGCCAAAGGGCGAAGTCGGGTTCTTGCGATAAGCAAGAAGCAGACGTAGCATGGAGGTGATGAAGGTGAGAGGTGGGAGAGGTGAACTTCGCAAACGCTGCTCGCTTCGCTCACCCGCGCTTTGCTTGCGCATGTTGAACCTTATGCCTCCGCCCATTCGGGCTTCGAGCATAAGCCTCAACATTTGCACGGTGTAGCTATTCTCTTGCGAAGCAACCACATCCAGAGCGTGAGCGATGGAGATGAGTGAGCAGAATAAGCCCCTTCCCATAAAGAAGGAGCTTTATCATGCTTGGAAACAACGACATCCGTCGCGGTCGCGTATCGAATCGTTTCGCATTTTTGCCGTGGCACGAGCGAGGGTTTACCCATCAATGTACTCTAGTCTACTCTAGCGGACTCCACGGAAAGCAGTGCTTATGAGGCACTTCTATTAAGAGTGTGGGGCAAACCCACTCTCCCTCCCTTAGCCGGTATGACGATTTTACTCGTAGCATGACGGTTACGCTGGTTCTATTTGAACCGAAGCCAAGATATGCAAGAGATAGACAAAGAGCAAGAGGAAAAGTTGGTGGAGCAGATACTCCGGCTCAAGCAAGAGCCGCATCCGATTATCCCCATGTTGAGCGTGGATGAGCGCAAACGGATGATTGGGAATGTTGGCGCGTTTCGGACAATCGAGTTGCTTGAGCTGCGAGAGAACAGAATCCGCGCAGAGCAGTCTGACCCGATACGATACGGCACAGAGTTCGATTCATGGGCAGACTCAGACAAGCTGCTCTCCGAATACAACGAGATGATTATCTTGGGGGGGAACAGGGCAGGCAAGACGGAGTATGCTGCAAAGAGAGCAGCGCAGATGTTCGTTGGCGCAGACTTGGGCGGTATGCCCGATTGGATCAAGGAACGTATCGAGAAGCGCAACCTGCGGATATGGATGCTCCATACGAGCCATTTCACCTCCGTGTCAGCGCAGCAGAACGTCTTCTACAAGTATTTGCCAAAGGAGCTAAAGAACCTCAAGAAGAGCGTCCACACCCAGATTGGCTACAGCCAGAAGAACGGGTTTACGGACAATACGGCCGTATACATGGGAAACCAGGTGTGGTTTATGAACTACTTCCAAGACATCAAGGTGATTGAAGGTGGTGAGGTGGACTTCATCTGGTGCGATGAATTGGTGCCGCAGGATTGGCTAGAGACGCTAAGATACCGTTTGGTGACAAGGAACGGCAAGATGCTCATCACGTTCACCCCTGTCGAGGGCTATACATCCGTTGTGAAGGAGTACGTCAACTCAGCCAAGATTACGCACTGGAAAGATTCTGACTTGCTCCCGAACAGCAACGTCATCGGCGTTCCAGCGGGGCACATGCCCTACATGGCCAAGAACGTGTTCGGGAAACACGCCTGCATTTGGTATCATTCAAGAGATAACCCCTACAACAACTGGAGCCGGATGAAGGAGACGCTCCGAGGGAAGACAACGAACGAGATTAAGATTCGCGCCTACGGCTGGGCTGAAGCAACAGCAGGAAGCCAGTTCCCTCTGTTCAATGACCACAACATCTTCAGCAAAGACCCGAGAGAGATTGAGGGCACGAACTACATGGTGGTTGACCCAGCAGGTGCGCGAAACTGGTTCATGCTCTGGGTGAGAGTGGACAAGAACGGAGTGCTCTGGGTGTACAGAGAGTGGCCTGACCAAAGCTATGGCGAGTGGGCGTTGCCGTGCGAGAAGCCGGACGGGAAACCTGGGCCAGCGCAGCGCAGTTCAGCAGGCAGAGGCGTGGACGAGTACAGTCTGCTTATCCAGACGCTGGAGATTAACGACAAGGATAAAGAAGAGATAGCAGAGCGATATATCGACCCAAGAAGTGCTGGAACAGCCGCTATGACGAAAGAAGGCGGGGTTACGCTGCTTGATATGCTAGCAGACGCTGAGATACCGACATACTTTATCCCCGCAGCTTCGGCCAGTGTGGATGAGCGTGTGCTCATCATTAACGACCTGCTGTGCTATGATAGGGAAAAACCCCTAGAAGAAGGGGTGAACCATCCAAGGCTTATGGTGCATGAGACGTGTCAGAACCTGATTTACTCGCTTCGGGAGTGGACAGGCGCAGACGGGCAAAAAGGAGCTAGTAAAGACCCTATTGACGCACTAGGATATTTGGTAATGATGAACCCGCAGCATTCGGATGCGACGGATGAGCTTATGAAGGCGGGACAAAAATTTGCAGGAGCGTACTAATGACTTACGACAAAGATCCACTAGCGATTGCAGGAGCAACGCCCGATATTGGCGACCTTCTGGACGAGTATAACCGCTCCATGGTGAACTCAAGCCAAGGCAATTTGGCGACCAAGTTCGATAATATCCGCTTTTGCAGGTGGTCTGGACAGACAGATGACGGCAAGAAATGGAGCAAATGGCGTGAAGAAGGCAATCCGGCGTGGCCTTTTGAAGGCGCAAGCGATGTTAGGCTCCGGCTTGTGGACAGCACCTGCAACGAGCTATCTGCCCTGCTAGTTACAGCTTTTCAACGCTCAGACATCAAAGCGCAAGCGTCCAACCTGCAAGATTTAGGGCTATCGAACGTAGCCTACACCTTAATGCAGTGGGTTAGGGACAATAAGATGGCGAATGAGCTTCGCAAAGAAGCAGAGCTAGCAGCGCAGTACGCTCTTCAGTACGGCTGGACAGCATTCTACGTTGGTTGGGAACAGCACATCAGCAAGCGGCCACAGTCCATTTCCATGGAACAAATCATGGGGCTAGCACAGCAAGCAGGCAGCGAGCAGTTAGCGCAGCTTCCCATACTGATTATGGAGCAACCGGACGTAGCAGCGTCCATCGTGCAAGCTGCCTTGGGGATTGACCTCTCCGAATGCAAGCGCATGGTTAAGGAGCTAGCTGAGACAGGCGTAACTTCATACGACGAAGAGTACGTCTCTCGCAACCTGCCAACGGTGCAAGCCCTCAAGCCTTGGGATGAAATCATTTTCCCGCCTGAGACAGCAGACTTGCAAAGGAGCAGGGTCATCTTCCGCAGAACGTGGATGAGCGAAGTGGAACTGCGCGAGAAAATCACCACTGACGGTTGGGATCCCAACTGGGTTGAAAGAGCACTCCAGCAGATTGGCAAAAGCAGCACGCTCTACAATATCAACCTGCTCCCCACGACGACGATGCTCGTCTACAACGGGGTCAACTACAACAACATGGTTGAGGTGGTGTATGCGTACCAGAAGAGCTTGGATGGCAAGGCTCCCTGCATTTACTACACCGTGTTCTGTCCGCAGGCGGCAAGCAACAGGCGCGAGGATGACGCAAGCTGGGCTATCTACGAGAAGCTGGACTACGCACATGGCGAGTATCCCTTTGTGGAGTTCCGCAGAGAACAGCTCCGCAGAGCGATTGCAGATAGCCGTGGGATTCCTGAGTTAGCGATGACCGATCAGGACGAGATTAAGGCGCAGCACGACTCTATCCGCGATTACACGGCGTTCGCAACGCTGCCGCCCATCAAGGTGGTCAAGCGCATCGGAGCTATTAACAAGGTTGGCCCAGGGGTGCAACTGCCCGTGACGCAGCGGGACGATTACACATGGATGGAGCCTCCGGCACGGGAGCCGAACACAGCGTTCAACCTGATTAAAGCCGTGGAGATGCGGCACTGCGCGTACTTCGGAGTCTCGCATGAGCTTGTGAATCCGGTCAGGACGCAAACGCTCCAGCAGTTGCTCGTGAACAACTGGCTTATGAGTTGGAGAGGCGTGTTCCGGCAAGTGTTTGCTCTGTGCGCTCAGTTCCTCTCGCCAGAAGAGATTGCTGCGATTACTGGCGGAATGCAAATCCCGCAGAACTTGGCGTCTATCCACAACGAGTTCGACATCAACATTCGGTTTGACGTGCAGGACATGAACCCTGACTTCATCCAGAAGAAGATTCAGTTCTTGCAGACCATTAGCCAAATGGACGCTGGCGGAGCTATCGATAAGAACGCCTTAACCAAGATGATGCTGCAAGCTGTGGCTCCAGAGGTGGCGAACCAGCTTATCGTGAATCAAGCGCAAGCAAGCCAGCAGATGTACAAGGATGTGCAGAGCGATATTGCCAATATGCTACTAGGCAACGAGGCCATTTACGCTGAGAACGATCCAGCCGCACAGACCAAGATGCAGTTCGTGCAGGACATCATGTCGAAGAACCCGAAAGCGCAAGCGGCATTGCAGCAGGACGAGAACTTCAAGGCTCTGTTCGAGAACTATGTGAAGAATATCCAGATGAGCCTGATGCAACAGCAGAACGCTCAGATTGGGAGATTGGGAGTGAACCAAGTTAATAAATGACCGAAGAACAAGCACTAGCGTTTAGCTTTACTGGCGAGAACAAGCTATGGGACAATATTTTGGCTGTAGCTGACTCGTACATTGAGCGTGAAGTTTTCTCTGCAATCGACAGAAATACCGCTGGAGAAGCCAGAACACACGCTGCTGGACGAGCGGACGGGGCTAATGGTCTCAAGGAAACTTTGCTATGGTTTAGAGAGGAAGCCCTTAAAAAAAGAGGGTTGACAGATACAGATTTGACCGCATAGTGCGGTTAATTGCCTGCTAGTCTGGGCAACAACAAACAGACTTGGTTAATGATAGCGGTTCTTGCACCGCAATAAAACAGCATGCCACAAGATGAAACACAACCTGTGTCGCAGTCACAGGGGGAAGAAAGTTCTGCGGAACAAGTCGGTTTGCTCGATGAGTATTCGCTTAGTGCGATGATCAAAGACACGTTCCTATCCGACGAGGGACAAGCAAAAGCTCCCGCTCAAGAGGAGCAATCGGCAGAGGAGGAGGAAGAGCCGCAGGCTGAAGAAGCCGAAGCTGAAGAATCCGAATCTGAAACGCAGGAAGAATCGGAAGAAGAATCCGAAGAATCCAGCGACGATGTGTCCAAGGGCGTTCAAAAGCGAATCAACAAGTTAGTTGCCGCTAAGAAAGCTGCCCTTGCTGAAGCGCAAGCCTACAAGGAGAAACTCACGGAGCTTGAGAGCAAGCTCAGTCAGGCTCCAGCCCAGGTCGCAAAGCAGGAGAATATCTCTGATGCAGTTGCCAAGCTCACGAGTGTTGAGCAGGTGGATGCAGAGTGGAGAAAAGCTACTGAGGTGCTGATGTGGTGCGAGGAGAATCCAGATGGCGGCGTTATTCAACTGCCTAGTGGCGAAGAAGCTGATGTGGATGAATCCCAAGTGCGGCAAATGAAGAAACTTGCGCTCCGGCGCAGGGAACTGGAGTTGCCAGCACGAAGACAATATCTGCTAGTTGAGCGAGAAGCTGACGCTCAGACGGTGAAGGAGTTCCCATGGTGGAAAGACCCTTCTACGAAAGAGTATCAGACCGCCCAGCAGGTGTTGAGGGACTTCCCAGAGATTCGGGCCAAAAGAGCAGACTACAAACACATCGCTGGGATTGTTGTTCTGGGACTCCAAGCATACCAAAACATGCATGGGAAACAGGCAGCAGCACCCAAGCCTATCAAGCGAGCACCAAGCCAACCCGCAATCAAGGCTGCGCCTATGGTTAAGGACAATGGCAAAAAGGTGTTTGATAGCTTCGCTAGAAACAACGGTGACTCAAAGCTGTTCTCTGACCTGCTCAAAGCCAAAGGTTTCGTAGATTAACAACTCAATATTATGGCACTATTAACTGAACCCAACCTCTCCGGTCGCGGTAAACGCGAAGACCTCATGGACATGATTGCCTTGGTGGATGCCAAGGACACGCCATTTACTTCAATGGCGCGTAAAGGCTCCAAACCTGGCAACATGTACTTCCGCTGGCAAGCTGACCAGAACCCTGGCGTTACTGTCGGTGGTGTCGTGGACGGCACGGATGTGACTTCGTACTCCAACTTTGTTGTTGGGTATCGCAAGGAACTCGCCAACTACGCACAGATTTTCCGGCAAACCGTTCGTGTGTCCAAGCTCACGCAGGACATCGCAGACGTTGCAGGGATTCGCGACGAGTTGAGCGACAACATCGCCAAAGCCATCATCGCCATCAAGCGTTCGATGGAAGCGACGTTCACGTCCGACCAGCTTGGTCAACCCGACAACGGCACGACGAATCCTTACCTCACGGCAGGAATCCAAGCGTGGATTGGTGGCGACAACATCGGCACTGGACTGAACATCGGCACGACCGCTCCGGTTGGTGCACCTTCGTTCATCACTCCTGCAAACAGCATCGTTGGAACTGGAAGTGCCCTTGGCGCAAACCTGACCGACACGGTTGTGCAGAACCTGCTCAAGTCGATCTACGACCAGACGGGCAAGTACAAGTCCTTCGACGCAATCGTTGGAACTGACCTCAAACGTGCATTCACGAGCTTGCTCGGCACGACTGCGCTCACGACCACGACCACCGCTAATGTGACTGGTTCTGGCGCAACGAAGGTGCAGACCTTCCAGCGTGATGCTGCTGCTGACACGTTCATCCAGAGCGTTGACGTGTTCCAAGGGGACTTCGGGACGGTGCGATTGCACCCAACGACCTTCTTGGGAACCATCTCCGGCTCCACTTGGACGCAGAACACGGCCCGTGGGCTTGTGCTCGACATGGACTTGATTGAAGTTCGCTACGGTGGGAATGTCGCCAACGTCACGGCATTGCCTGACTACGGTGCTGGCCCTGCTCGCCTTGTTGAAGCAGTTGCTGGCCTTGTGGTTGGCAACCCGCTCGGACTTGGCAAGTTCAACTACACTGGGGCTTAATCGCCATCCGCGACACCTGCGTGGCTTGACTGAGGTTGAGCTAAAAGTGGTGCGACAGCTCGGAGAGACGAGCACATTTTCTTATGATACACATTCCAGAAGAGTTCCGTGAGCGAGCGCATGGCATGATGGATGCCAAGTGGCAGCAGTCCCGAATCGACGCAAAGAAAGCTGCTGAAGAACTCGGCAAGCTCAACTCACAGGAGCACAAATCCGTTGAAGGCATTGGTGAACTTACAGCCCGTATCCCTGGGGTTGCTTTCCATTTCTGGGGTCAAAAGCTGGGCTACGATTGCTGGAAAGACCAAGAATTTTTGCGAGAGTTTTTGCGCGACAATCCCGAATGCAGAGTGAATAGTAAAGGGACGAAGTTGCAGGTAGGATTCGGAAACTAATGAAAACTGTCCCGTATAGCGACATCTTGAACGCAACCCTGCAACTCGCTGGCGTTGATAGGGTAAGCCTGAGCAACAAGACGTTCGCAACCTTTCGGGACTTTTTTAGCAAGCGGATTGCAGAGGCGTGGAACAGAGAACGCTGGCCAGACTTTGTCCAGTATATCACAAGATACCCAGGACTCCAGATGTACTCGCTGGACTATGCTCCAGCTACAGGCACACTGACCCTGCGCTTCTCTAGCGACGAGAGCAGTCCGTACTACGAGGACACCACGTTCACAAGCTACAGCGTTGGCGGGTCTGTTTCTGTGCAGATTCCAAAGGGAGTGCTCACGCTCACGCCAAATGATGCGGATGTAAGCCAAGCCTGCACCATCTCAGCAGGGCCAACAACGGTGACATCCAACGGGATGACGTGCATCCAGATTGTGGCGCAAGCTGACGAGCTTATCAACTCGGCATCCACGGCAACGGAGACGGTCGTTATCACGGCAAGCCAGTTTCAGCGGTATCCGTACAACAACTACATCGGCTCTTGCTTACACACCAAGAACGGAACTGACGGAGCGCAAATCCTGCCAATTAACCGTATCAAGCTGCCAGAGGACGCGGACACGGTTCAAGGCGTATACTCACGCGATCCACGCACAACGACCCGCACGCAAGAGGTGGCATTTATCCTAGAAGATAGCGGCGTGGCATCCGGCTATGTCGCAGCTTCCGAACAGAAGTTCCTCATCACGCAGAACACGGATAGCGTGTGCATCGAGTACTCCATCGAGAATCCAGTTGTATGGGGAGACGTGTATAACTCCTCAACGAACTATCTCGCCGGAGCACAGTTCTTCTACTTCCGCTTTCACGAACCATCCGCTAACCATTTAGTTCCACCGAACGACCGTCAGATGAAAGGGGACTTCTATTCCCCAATCACAACGGCAGCTAGCGGACAGTCTCCATACACAGCTCCGCAAAACTACAAGCTCATCCCTATCCCTGACTTGTTCAAAGACTTCCTTATTAACGCCATGCACTCCGACTGGCTGAAATCAGAAGGACAGTTTGAAGCAGCTATGGCTGCGGAGCAAATGGCAGAGAAGGGGATGCAGGACGCTATTGACAAGGTGCTGCGCCAAGAGGGACAAGTGCAGCGGATGAACATGCAATACACCTACTAGTTATGCCGGACGTAAAAATTTCCAATCTGCCATCTACAGAATCAGTTTCAGATTCGGATGTATTCATAGTAAACCAAGGCAGTCCGGCTGTAACAAAAAAGACAACATACGGCGTACTGGTTCCTTCAATAGGAACAAATACAGGAACATTCGGCTCAAGCTCATCTGTGCCGCAAGTTACCGTTGACATAAAGGGCCGCGTGACATCCGCGCAAGCAATCCCAATCAACGCATCAGACATCTCTACTGGAACACTGCCTGTAAGTCGCGGAGGAACAGGAGCTAGCACGCAACAAGGTGCGCTAAACGCCATAGCTGCATCAACAGCTTCTGGTCAATACCTGCGAGGCAACGGCACGAACGTAGTGATGTCTGCAATCCAGGCTGGAGATATAACTGCTGCTGTAATGCCAGCATTTACTGGAGACGTGACCACCACGGCAGGGTCTACGGTAACAACGCTAGCGAACACAGCGGTAACAGCAGGGACATATGGATCGTCCAGTCAAGCTGGCACGTTCACAGTAGACGCAAAAGGCAGATTAACAGCAGCGTCAAACACGACCATAACGCCAGCAGCTATCGGCGCAATATCAACAACACAGGGAGGAACAATATCAAGTGCTGGGGTTACTGGAACTGCACTCTTTATTAACTGTCCAAACTCCCTATTCGCCATCCGAACGACAACCCTAATTGCATCTCCAGATTTTCTTGCAACAACAGACCAGCTAACAGGCACATCGATAACAACCAATGGAGTGTCTCTTAAAGCTGGAGCTGGAGTTACATTTGGCTCATCTGGGACGCAAACGGTTCCCTTTAGGCCAGTCCAAGGGGCTATAGCAACAACAAGCATAACTATTGCAGCAAATACAACGCAATCTTATGTAGTAAATGTTGCAGGGGCAACGCTAGGAGTGCCTGCAATTGCATCTCTGTCGTTTGTTCCGGCGCAACCACTAGCAATGTGGGCACTGTGTACTGCGGCTGGTCAAGTTACCGTATATTTGAGGAATATAAATTCAACAGGAGTTGCCATATCTACTGGCAATTTTGTGGTCGCAACAATTCTTTTGTAATGGCTAAAGTCACCAAGTTCATTCGCAAGCGGAACGCAAATCCCGCGTTGACGCAGAACAAGACCTTTGCAAGAGTGCAGGTCGCTGGAGACAGTCTGACTTTCCGCTTTAAGAAAGTCGCTTCCGCAGCCCCTCCTCCTAGCG
>Ga0208089_1000037_pt1 | contig 34601 bp, 55 predicted proteins | sample LakMenEpi29Jun12_FD_150744 | JGI IMG/M metagenome (GOLD analysis project Ga0208089, IMG submission 150744) | Freshwater microbial communities from Lake Mendota, WI - 29JUN2012 deep hole epilimnion (SPAdes) | ecosystem: Environmental > Aquatic > Freshwater > Lake > Epilimnion/Euphotic zone ... | reverse complement strand
CACAATCTTTACACCGGAAAAAGTGCGTTTGGAAGGAATGAAGGGAGGTTCCACCCAAAACGCTTTTGTTCCGTCATCAAATATTCCAAGTTCGTTATTCAACAAAGATCTTAGATCTGTTACTAAAGCTGATATATCGTTAAGAGCTTTTATCGCGTTCATAACGTTTCCTCTAGTTGTACAGATTGAGAATCATAAAGATTACCCAAATCGTAAATATCCCGAGGTGACTCTACAACGTCTCCTGATCTACGTCTGGTCACTCTAGGCCAATCGTAAACAGGATTTTCTAATTCATAAAGACTTTGTTCACTAACCATGTCGGTCAGATGTAAAAATGCTTTGTTCAGATCTTCGCCTTCTCTATATCCATCAGAAAACTCTTGTTCAAGATCCAATTGAGCGATCGCGTTGTCTACCCAAGGTCTTGCTGGGTAATTGTCGCCAGCACCTTCATGAACCTGAGCGGCGTACTCTGTATCCCAAGTAAAAATAGCTTTACGATATTCTAGTGTTGGAGGATTCCAATTCTCTAATCGAACCATGTTAACCTCCTCCTGTAGTCTGAAAATAAGCATCGAAGGGAATACCAACAGAAGGTACAATGTTATAAGACATCGCCGTTAATCTTTCAGTGAAAAACAATGTACCTTCCTCGGGCCTACCACTACTACTCACTATAACTTTGACGCGATCGCTGCTTCTAAGACCCTCAGGTAGAGATTTAACAAGGATATATCCTCTAACTCTACGTTCCATATTGTCTAGACCGGGACTCTCATTCTGGAAGGTTTCATAACCTAATTCAACAATCGCTGCTTTAAGCTGAATCTCTTCAAAGATCTGTACTTCATTAAGCGTCACAGGATCAATTTGATGTTGACCTGTAGGCACTTGAAAGAATAACGTTGCGTTAGGAACGAGAGGAATTACTGGAGGTGTAATAGGAAGTATAGTCATGACACAAACTCCCTAGGACGATAACGTTTTAGTACCATCAAAACGTCTTGTAGTAACGTACTATCAGTACTACTGGTATTTACGTTGGTAGCTTCACTACCATAAAGAACGGAATAAAAATTGTTAAGTGTATATTGTTTCATACCAGAAGCCATGGGACTTCTTTGTAGTTTAAGTATGGATATAAGAGCGATCTTTATCTCTTGCGCCCTTGGATCTATGGGAACAGCTTTGAAGTCAAACCCTGTGGTATATTCGACCTTCATTTCAGACTTTTCGTGAGCCTGTGTAGGGCGTCTAAATGGTCTACCACTATATCGAGCCCTAGCTGCACTACCTAATCCCCAAGATTCAGTAGTAAGACCAGCAAGATTAGCACTTAAGATTCTTACTTCTCCTAGTTGATAATCAAATTCGTAATCAGTAGCCGGATCAAGTACTATCCATTCGTTATCAGATAAAGGTAGTCCGAATGAAGCTAATAAACGTCTACCTCGAATAGACACCACAGGAGCTTTTTGAACAGTATTATTAATAGGCAATCTAGATAATTTAATAATACCTTTACCATTCAATGTGGGCGTTTCAACAAATCGTTGCTCTTCTAAAGGACGATTAGCGCCCATAGGTGATTCAGCGATCATTTGCGCTGTCAATATGGCACTGTTAATAGCGCCTGAGTCTAATTCCAACTCAGGCGCTAATTTAACAAGGTCAGTAGGCGTTAATATTGCCAACTGTTAACCTTCCATGCTGTAAGTTACAGGTCTTACGCCATCAAAGGGACCGACATAGAACAGAACGATCGCTAGTTTACCAGCGGTAAGAGCTGCTCCACTGATGGTCACTTTCAAGTGGCGATCAGCGGTAAGTACCAAAGGACGGTTGTTAGCAACACCTGAGTTATGACCATCACCACTGATATTAGCAGTAGTAGAAGGAATCAAGTTCAGTACAGCGTTATCAGTAAAGGAGGCTACACCAGTTGCAGCAAGAAGATCAGTGTTGGTGTTAAGGCCAACAGCAATAGAGGCCCCAGAACCCACACAAGGGGTGTCCACATACACGAAACCGCTAGTGATGATAGACTGGGATTCAAGTTCTAGAGGCAGTGTGATAGTTGCTTGAGCACCACCATGGACGGCGAAATCGTAGAAATCTACAGCCTTACCACTAAGATTGTCGCGTACAACACGATTATGAACGTATGATCTTTTAGGCATTAGGAAACTCCGAGACGAGGACAATTAGGAACAGATGTAGGACAGATGGGATCTGAACTTTCCAAAGCTGTACGCATAGGATAGTTACAAACAGGACAAATTCTTATCCCATCCACCTTAATGTAATCAAAGTTGACTTCAGCAGCTTCTTCAGAAACAATAGCGATCGCTTCAGTTTGTACCGATTGTTCGATCTGAACATCTTCCACTTGGGGAGGATATTTCAGTTCCACAATCTCATCGATGACTTCAATCCATTTCTGGTCGTCAGCCTTATCAAAATTGACAGTTTCTGCTTCAGATTGGATAATTCGCCATCCTTGTGTAATTAACCAAGCTTTGTAATCGTCTTTAGAAAGCTGCTGAGTCATTTAGTTCACCAATCAGGTAAGTGCTACATCAAACGTGTTGACCTTGAACACCCGTGTTTCCTGAGGAATGTCAGATGTATCATTGTAACCAGTAGCGTCAACGTCTAGTGGTCCGTGGGCTTCGTAGGATTGCCAAATGGCGCGATCCATCCGACCAAAGTCAGTCTTCTCATCAAAGAGAATCTGAACACCAGAGCCGCCGATACCACGACCAGAAGCCATACCACCAAAGGCGTAAGAAGTACGAACCACAGAAGAGGTGCTATCACCATTGGTTTCAGTAGCTACACCTTCTGCCCCAGTAGCATTAGCAAAGGCGTTAGTTTGCCAAATGTGGAAGCCCTCAAACAACCCTTGATAACCTTCAACCTTGATGTTTTCACCAGCAGGGTAATCACCAAGCATCATGTTGGTCATTTCCCGGATCTGTTCAACACTAGGAGCTTCAAAGTATTGGTTGACTAGAGAACTCTTCAGTTGAGACATAGCGGTAGGATTGGTAACAAGACCGTAGTTACCATCAGGTAGAGGCACAACGCGATCGTTCGATAGCCTTGTGTATACCTGATTGAGAAACTGCCGTGTCATAGTACCACCCACAGTCACAGAAGCCGCTGCTGTAACAATGTTATCGCCATTGTTATAGTAGTTCTTAGTGGTAGGTCTCCACTGTTCACGGATAACCAGATCTTCCCAGTTGTAATAGTCGTAGAAAAGATCTCTTTCCAAGATCCTCATCAGAGGCAACATGGCGTACTCTTCTACGAACCGAGGGATAGAGATAGGAGGTGCTTCCGAACGACCACGACCGTATTCATTAAGAATCATCTTAACAAGGCCAGTACGAACCCGTTGATTACTAGAATCAATGGGAACGTAGGTATTAGATCCAGAGAGCAAACGCTGTTGCGAATTGGTCGCTACCTCAGGATAAGCAGCCCGAGGGATGTCAATAACTTCGCCGTTACCGCGATCGTACCGATGAACAGTTTGAGGGAATTGCCAGAATACCAGTCCGGGACGAGAGCTAACCCGCATGATGGAAGATAGAACTTCCAAGAAACCACCAGGAACATCAGAGGAAGTGGTAGCAGCTCTCCGCTCAGACTCAGTGATCATCTTAGAACCACGGAATAAACCATGCTTCTTACCCAGATCAGTCATCTCTTTGAGAAGAGATTTGTAGCTGCTATCATTGTACCGTTGTTCTGCCATCCACTGATCAATTTCGTGGGTGGGGTACACAGGCATCAAAGAACCGCCACTGGTAGTCCTATAGGTGACACCCAAGCTGTCACGGATAGACATAAATTCGGCTAGTCGTCCATCCAAACGATCGCCGTTAGGAGATGTACGAATATTAACGTTAGGCATAGAGATTTCTTTCGCACCTTCTGGACGACCAATCAACCTAGATAGACCTTCGAGAACCTTGTCAGATTCCTTAGCCTTATTCAATTCATCAGCCAGTGTTCGATTTTGAACCTTAGCTTTCTCTAGCTCTTCCTGCAAAGGAGCGATCGCATTTTCAACGGCTGTTCTAACGAACTGTTGTAGAATTTCAGCCGTGATAGCGGGTTCAGATTTTTCTACAACGGTTGTTTCCTGCTCAATTTCTAGTTCAGGTTCAACAGCTTTTTCGACTGTTTCTTCGTCTTGATCGCTAACTTCTTCAACTTCTCGTTCATCAACAGAATCGTTGACAACCATGCTGGAGGAAAGGCCCAGGGCCTTCGCAAAGCCGTTATTATGAGCTTGAACTCCAGATTTTTGAAGGTTGATAGATAGTTTCATCTGTTCTTCTTCGCTGAGGTTACCCAGCTTGATAATTTCACGTAAGGAGTTTTTGCCCATGCGGCTCACCTCCATCTCCATAAAAGGGGTCACAAACTAGCTTATTTATACAAAAAGAAATATATTCGCATGATAGCGATTAAGATATACTGTATTAGCTATCTTGTTGTACTATGAATAGTTGTTCCTAATAGATATTCGTCGTGATTTCAAAAAGTAAATCTTCACCAAAGTCTCGGAGTAAAAGCAATAGAATATACGGTATGGGCTTAAAAGCATTAAGATATCAATATGGTATATTCAAACAGGAAGATTTAGCTAACGCTCTTGAATGGGAAAAACATCAAGTACGAGATAGAGAATGTGGTTATGCTTCGATTAGATTAGTAGATGTATACGCCTTTAGTAAGGCGTTTAATATAACACCTAGAAATGTTTTAAAAGTTATAACAGAAAAAAAAGAAGAATTGACTTCTGCTAAAGATTTTGAATATTTCCTGACCACTTATAAGATGCACATAAACGATAGTAAAGATGATTTCAAATATGATATGGAAGAGGGTAAAAGAACCGTACATGAATTAACTCCATTTCCTCTTAATGAAGTTACTATAAAAGAAACATTAACTAGACAAGGGCGTTGGTTAATGGCAACACGAATAAAGCAAGGTATGAGTTCACAATGGGTGTTCGCTATGAACCTTGGTTATAACCCTTCTTTCGTTCAACATCGTGAGAGTGGAGAGACTCCTATAAAGTTAGAAGAACTCATGGAAATCTCTAATATATGGAATATGAACTATTTGGATCTAGGAGAGATTTTATTATCCGAAGATGTTATAACTACGCAAGATATTCAACGCCTGAGAAACGAGTACTGTTAGGATCTTAAACAGCTTGCGGCGGGTAGTGCGCCTCTATTACAAATAGAGTGTTCTAACAATTCGTGTCTTTCTCCACCTAACGTGCAATATCTACTAAAGTTAAATGCCGTTACATCTATACCTTCAGCATTACACATATCCAACATCCAAGGTGAAGGTATCAAATGATCGCACGTGTAGATTGTCTTACCTTTAGAATCTTTAGTATTCTCGTAGAATGACACATCCCTATTGTATTTAGCACTACAGTCAGGACAAATAAAAATAGGTTTGTCTAGCTTACTACCTGTGGAACAATCATTGTGAATGCGATCATTCAAAGTTTTAGCTGTGTCAGAACCCGTAGGGATAGCTACGTTTAAGAATAACCAAATGTAGCCTTCATTTTGAATTATTTCTTGATTATATCCTCTATGACCACCACCATCGATGATGCGATCTTCTACTGTACGTTCTCTGACGACTTTAGCATCAACAATAAAGCCTTTGGCAGCGTAACTATTAGCCATGTCATGATCTACTAGAAGAGGTCTTCCTACGGCTGTAGATGCTAGCTGTAACATTGAGCTAGGATGCCACCGACGAAGACCATAGTCCACTAGATTGTTACTGGCCATAAAAGGAACCATTGTCCAATCAGTAGACGTATATACATTACCCGTAAGTTTTGAAATAAGATCTAATTCATATTTATTGGGAAAACCAATTTGATTACGGATACCGTTTTCGTATTCTTCATCGTCTTCATCATTATCGGTTTCTTCTTCTTCCACTTCTATAGTAACCACGGTGCTACGTTGTAGTTCTAAAAGATCTTCAATAGATTTTTGAACAGAATTGATAGTAACCATCAATTCTTCGTTACTAATAGTAGAAGAAGATTCAGTCGTCATGATCCTACAGAATTACACTATTTTTCACAATAGTAAATTCCTACACACTTAAGGTATATAGATAGCCATTTGCCTTAATCTATAGAAATATTCCCCACCTTTTCACTTTCAAACGCCCACGGGGCTGTATATATATTCGATGATGTCTTTTTATTGACTACAGTAAAACGATAATCTTCATTGAACCAGATTGACCAACTATTATTAGCGGCGACACTACGAAAACGATAAAAGTATTTCTTTTGATCGCTATTCCAACATCTATCTATTTCTAATATCTCGGCCTGCAATGGACAAAATATAGACATACTCGGATCTGGAGTTTGTAGTTGTCTGTTTAAAAACTGTATACAATCGCCTATAGTTAATTCGCTAACGGTTGTTTTGTTAAGCATCTTGTTTTATGATAAACTTTTTCAAGTATATCCTATCTAGTACATAATTTATGACCTTAACCGAAGCTCTCTTAGAAGAGATCCAATCCTGCAAAAACATGTTAAGTGATTTATCACCAAACGATAATAGATCTTTTTGGGTATCACGTCATTTAGCCAGACTTGCATTGGAATTGGAACTTAACAAAAAACCGTGTTAGAACTTCTGATTATTGATTTAAACACGATCGCTATTGTGTTTGTTGTTAAAGAAGACCAGCGATCGCTAGATAGTTCTATAGAGGAAGAACTACAAATAGCGATCGCTGATTTTAAGGCGTCATCGGATTGTGTACGGGTCGAAACACATATTGTTCGGCCCTCTTTCTTAATCTTTCACGACGTTTGCCAACCTCCTGATAATTAGACATCATCAACAAAAATTCTCTATTGTGCATTTTAGTGAACCTCTTGCGATCGTTTACACGATTTTAACATGGGGAGGAGATCTAATAGACAAGAAAATTGTGTTGTAGTTTTCAAAAATATTGTCAATCATCTAATCCAATACAGAACGCTACAACGGTTTAGCGATTCTCAGTTTCTAAAGAATCAGAATCAAATTTATCAGCGAGAAGGTATAAACCGCCCATACTTAACCAGTCCCAAGCATCTACCATGTAAAGAGAAAGATAAGAGGGACCACCACGATTTTGCACCTTGGCATAACCGTATATGGTTTCTCCGTCTTTCATTATGATACGATATAGAAACTTGCCTGTGTGAGGCACATAAGCAGGTTCCACATATAACACGTCAGGGTGAATAGCCCGTAGATGTGCGGGTTTATGACTGGCTTGGACGACAGATTTTAGGATGCTTATCTTTCGCTGATCCATGACTCTACCTAAACCATAGTTAGATTATCTGATCTAAGACGCGATCTACAAATAGCAACAAACCGAATTAACAAGTACAGAATACCGTTAACCGCCAGGATAAATCCATCTGGCATCACCAGATCTATCATCAACGTGTAGAAACTGCATACTGTTACTATATGCTAAACCACCTCGCCATTCATCATTAAGAAGTCTATAAAGTTCTAAAGGCGATCGTCCAGGAATGGCTATATCTAACGCTTTGCCTTGAACGTGCATACTAAAAGGGGCACCTCCAACACGGGCATTAGTCTCAGGATCTCTGTAACCACTACGGATGATAATGGATTTTCCAAAACGATCGCATATCTTTTGAGCTTTTATAGAAATACTTATTAAATTCGCCACTACAGACGCATTAGCAGGACGACGATAATTACCAGAAGGTGTAAAATGTAATACTTCACCCCATGTAATATTAGGTGCCTTGCGATCGTGTACAGGTTGTCCTGACCAAGTTCTAACACTGTTACCGGGTAAAAGAAATGATACACCGAGATCCTTAGGCTTACTTACAGAAGAATCTATAGGTTTATTGTCCATACTAAAACCGCTTTGATCTTCTATAGCACCTTTCCAGACATACCAAGTGTTTTTGCCACTTTTGTGAATAGTTTTAGGATCAATCTTTTCAATATCTAACGTGAAGACAATGTGACTCCCTTCTTCCCTATATGCTGCAATAGGAAAAGTCTTACCACGTTTGGCAATAGCGAGTTCTTCTTTACCAATAGTGCTGCTATCTGCGGCACTAGGTTTTAGATACGTATCTGAAGTTGTGATAAGTTCCATGGCTATACAACGCTATTTACAAATACCATTTTAGCGTTTTAGCCTTTTATTTATTTATAACTAAAGACAATAAGATGTTTGGTTTATGCTACTAAAAGATCTCCGTTATAAAAACAGTGTCCATCAATGAAAGGTATTTGTGTAACTGTAGAATCAAAAGTCTGCCAGTCATCTCTTGAAAAATGGGTAATAATAGTTACACCTTGTTGGTAATTACGTTCTACACCGTAACCAGGTAGTGTAGGGTCTTGTTTACCGATCATACCTGGACAAACACCCCACATTCTCTTGTATCTTATACCAGAATCCGTAGGTACAGGAATCATTTGTGAGACCGTAGATTGTCTGTGGATATGTCCCATGACAACATTTGAATAATAAGCTTTCATTGTATCGGCGATCGCGTCTTTACCACATTTTTCGCCATGAGTATAAATCCAATCACGATGTTTCCATACGTTAGCTCCGCTAGTATAACCGTCGAAGCCTTCTTTAGTGAATCCACCGTGATAGATTATGTTCTTACCATCAAAGTCTAACATGTTAGATATGCTAGGGATGGTAAACGTAAATCCAGGAACGTCCACGACTGTTTTTATCGCCTCTCTTACATAGTCGCCAACTCTTTTATCGTGATTTCCTTCTATAACTCTAAATTCACAATCTGTAAGTTCTCTGATATCGTGGAAGAAAGTCGCTGCCGTCTGTAATGATTTTTGAGTATGACCTTTAAGATCTACTCCATGAGGGTGACGACCAAATTCAGGAAAGTCTAATGTGTCACCTAACGCTACAATAAGATGTGGATTTAACAATTCTACCAACTTTAGAACTAGAACCAAAGCTTTTTCGTCATGGGTGGATACTAGATTTCCATTTACAGAACGATATCCAAAATGAATATCAGGTAATACTAATATATTTTCTATGTGTTTTGGTCTAGTATCAGATTTATACTTTGATTCAGGTCTAGTCCACTTTACTTGTTGTAAACCAAATTCAATAGGATTAATTGTCTTAGGTACGATGTTAGCAGTAACACCAAAGTTTTCAATCTGAGTAAGAGTGTCTTGACCTCCTTTGTCTCTAAGTTTCATAGAGGTCGTCCAGCTCTTTACACGCCCATTAGTCATTGTGTAAGAGTCGGTATCTATACCCTTAGACTTTAGATACTCAATAGGATCTACTGGAGATCCAATGGTTGTTATATTGGCCGTTATGATACCAGTTGCGTCATCTTTTTGTATATCAACTGTTACTTCGGTCTTAGAAACTCCTTGTTTACGACGATCGCGTTTTGCTTTGTAACGACAAGATTTACAATCCTTTCTATATGTTCCGCGATCAGAACGAAGTTCAAACTTATCTATGGACAAAATTTGTTCACAAGTATCACACTTTTTTGTTTCCATAAGGATCCATAGAAAATAGTTGGAAAGTTATATTCTATTACAGGATACAGAAAAAATCAAACTTCTTCTAAATCTTCGTCGTCGTTGATGCTATAAAGAATAGGATTACCTTTTTGATCTATCAGTTGGAGGCCTCCTTGCATAGCCCATTGGTATTCATCAACTAAACGAAGTCCGTTTGAATCCTTTATTCCATGAGCGATCGTTTTGATAGTGTCACCATCAGGTTCGATGATACGCAATAATTGATAGTTCTCTTCTGGTCCTTCTATGATGTAGTTTTCCACGGGTACTGATGACAATACACCATCAACACAACTCATCATGACTTGTATAGCCCATTCCTCAAACGATATTTCTTTTACGAAATTACGTTTAGATATACCATGAGCAATAGGTATCAGTCTCTTAGTTGTTACCACTTCAGGTAGATCAAGATTATCTTCGTTAATCTCTTCTTCCATACGTTCTTCAAACAATCGAATAAGAAATATATTGTCTTCTCTCTGATAACAATATCCATCAAAGCCAGATGGTATATCTCCTATTACAACGTTGAGTAGGTTGGCTTTAATAAGTTGTTCAGCTTTATTCTTCTTATTTAGAAAAGCTCCATAAGCAAGAATAGCTGCACTTCCTGAAATAAAACCGAGAATATATTGGATCATAGATACTCCTCGTTATATACGTTTTAACATCCAACCGTTCTCGTAACTTATAGCAGGATTATCATGTATGTAACGATGACATACATTATTTACAGCCATTAAGTTACCAGAATATATGAGAAGTGGAATGCTGTCGATAAAATGTTCTTGAATAATTTCCACTAATTGTGGACTATATAGCAAGAGTTCCTCCTTTATAGAATCTCTATCTAGACGTATAACACCTTGTCTCCCTCTTTTATGGTGTACTGTATCACTGTATAATTTATCACAATGTTGACACCTTGTAAAAGATTGGAGAACACGAATCTTAACTTCATCATTGTAAAAATTCAGTAAAGTCTTTTTTAGATGTTCTCTATTTTTATAACGATCGCTTTGTTTAGACTTCATTATTCAGATTCTTGATTTTATATATTACATAGGGCCATCCAAACAACGATAGCACAAACCATTTTATCCAAAAATGAGAAGAGAATATCTTTTCAGCACTATTACCAAACTCCAAACCTAATATAACAAATAATCCTTCATCGTTGATAATCAACGCCGTTAAGACCAATAATAGTAGGAGTGTTGTTAAAACCATACCTACCAGTATGTATGATACACAAAGCTCAAAGATCACACTAAGAATTTCGCTATACATGGTAACACTATAACACTCTTGTTAGATAGATGTTTTTCAGCTCTATGAATAGCCGACAATTCGTTTCGCGCCCATATGGCGATGATGGTGCGATCTAGGAATCGATTGTGTTTTCTACTGTAGCGATCGCACTGTACCCAATACAACTGCTGGCGTAACAACCTACGCCACAATCTTTGGATTTTAGTGATTAACCACATGCGCCACTAGGATATGTTTTAAGAATCATAACACAGCAAGAGAAACGTGTGCTAGCATAATAGCTATGTTGTTGGAAATTTAATACTATATTATGCTACCGGAACTGATACTCATTTCTGATATACACAGAAGTTTGTTAGAAGCTGCGTTCATCTCGTACATAGACGAAGATCTAAACGAACTAGATGAACTGTGGTACGAACAGTGCGATAACGAACAACAAAAACAAATAGACAAAAAAGGTAAATACGAATTCTACATTAAACCTATGTTAGATCTAGGTTTGATAGAATTGAATACTAAGAAAAGACTATATTATTGTACAGAGAAAGGAAAAACAATACTCCTTAGATTGAGCGAAGATTTTCCTATGTATAGAGAAGGATTAATCGATTACTAAATCAACACTATCCACATCTTGTGAATCAAGAATAACATAGTCGTTGAAATGAAATGCGTCACCCACAATGTCCTGTATAGGAGTAGACGCTGCTAAGTGTGGACAAGAAAACGTTCTATTGTTGTGTTCGTCTTCATAATAAGTATCCACACGTACTTGATCGCCTGATTTTAGCATTTCGCAATTAGGACAGCGGAGATGAGGTTTATATAGAGAAATAGTAAATGATACACTCTTATAAACCTTATCTTCAATGTTCTTAAACAATGTAGAACTACGAGAAACAGCGATCGCTAATACCAACGAAGCTAATCCTTCTTTCTCTATAATCTCTTTGTTATGATCGCTAAAGCCTTCAGAATTTTCGTCGATAACAACTGAACTGGATAAGATAAAATTGTCATCGTCTACGACAAGATTCTCTCCTACGAGATTAGCTCCAATCATAGTTAACAACTTCACATCTAACTTACGATCGTTCTGATTGACAAGGTTATTAGCGATGTTTAGTTTTACGATAACCCAATTATCAGCGATCGTACTTTCATCTGTTAATTCACGTATCTGGGTGAGTTCTTTCTCAGTTACATCTGTAGCGTTTGAGAAAGCTCTATAAAAATCATTTTCTGAAACGTCTAACACAAAACGTCTTGAATTATCTGAGGACGTAACACTCTTGTTAGAGGATTTACTAGGATCATAAGCCCAATTCTTTAACGATATGTCACGTTTACTAGGACACTCTTTAGAAACAGGTTCTCCATTAGGCATATTCTTCATACGACTTACAAAACTAATGGTTCTGTTAGCCCATCTAATATGCTTATTAGTCCACTCTGCTTTTTTAGTTTTTAGAAGTTCTAAATTTCTTTTAATTGGAGCACGAGACACAGAAGCTTTCCTGCTACATTCGGTTTCTGACCATCTTTGCAATTCAGAAGCCGACATATTTACAGCATCTCTATATTTTCCATATACTTCGTCCAGTCTGTCACTATCGACAGCTCTTTTGGATTCGATAGGTTGGATTTTCGTTAAAGCAGAACCTTTATGACCAACCAATGTATCAGTAGGTTCAGAATCTCTATAGACTCTAATTTGATAAGCCGGATCTTCTGGAGTTCCTTCCACTTTCACATCAATGTCTGGCACAAGACCATCAGTGACTTTTTTAGTTATTTTACCTCTAGCTCTACCACCACTAGAGTTCCAACTTACAAACTCACCTACTTTGAAATCTTTTGGATTAGCCATGATACTCTAAATGTTCTATAGATAGATTAGAGAAGATTGGATCATTCATCGTACAAAGATAGCAATTCATCCAAGATTGGCTCTTACAAAATCCCCGTTAAGTTGAACAAATTTCTCTTTTGCTTCCTCTTCCTGAACTTCTATAGGTTTACTAGGTTGACTAACTGGGTTTAATCCAGGGATACCATCAAAGTTTACCCAACTAGGCCATGCTATTTCAACAAAAGGTCGTTCTTCACACCATTCTTCATATCCATAGTTCAATGTATATTCAAGTCCTATGGCGTATATAATCTGTTCGGCAATGATAGATCTCGCATGTGCGATCGTTCTACCATAGGATATAGCAGGTAAATTACCTAATTCTTTACTTGCACCTTGAACAATACCTAGTCCTGCAATAAGAGGTACAGGAACCGTAGGTAACATACAGGAATACCGCGTTTGCATATAGTAATCCATAAGTCCTTTCAAAGAAGGATTGGCTTCACTACTGCGTCTAATGTCACTACCATGAGGTAGATAGACGTGACTTATGTAACCTTGACCACTTGCTAAGTTGGCCTCAAATTCGCTTCTATAATTTTGTAAATAAGTATTATCGTGTTGTTCACCACAGGTGTGTATCCAAAAGGCCAGTGATTCTCCTGCCGATCGCTCTAAAAGAATACTGGCATCTTTCATTTTACGCCAACTTTCTATTTGTGCGAAACACGCTGGGAATCCATAACGTTGTCGCATACCATAAGAGAACTGTAATATACGAGCTGTATCATAACCTCCCCAAATGCGATCGCTTTCAGAAGGTTGTGTTCTTACTTGTTGTCGATAGCTGATTAATTTCCCTGTTTCATCCTCTTCTACAAACATCGACCATGCTGGTAGATAATTAGATCGCTCAATGTACCATCGTCCTGCACCATCGTTTTGGATGCTTAATTCCATAAAAGCATCACCTCTACCATACGCCCCGTATACAGCTTGTTCAAGGCGTTGAGCACCAAGTACAGGATCTCTACCAGAATATCTATTGGATAAATCCCTTGCGATTCCTATTACTCTATCGTTAGGAGAGCGTTCTAACAGTAAACCATCATCCCTTTTTGTTTTAACACGCCACGATTCAACACTACCATCAGATGACTGAAAACAATTTTGACTGATAAGACGTAAACATGTTGTCATCTCAGGACTCCATGTTATCATCTCCTCACACTCTATGGCTAATGCTACATCACCGTAAAGTAATCCTCGTATGGGTAACTCTACAATGTCCCATACTCTCGTTCTGTAAGTGTTGTGACCGACAGGACGAAGTTGATCTTGGCTTCCTATAAGATCAGCACCTTGAGAAGGTCTTCCACGCTTGCGAGAACGCGATCTGCCGTTGACTAAGTATAATAGATCGCTAACATTCTTGAAAAAAGAAGCCATTTATGTTAAACTCTCAGTTGGAGTAATAAGATCAACCATTATGGACATAAATAACTTAGTACAAACAGAGCCGATAAGTCTTGCCTTATTTTCTTTTTTATTGGGTAGTGTGTTAGCATTATCGCTAACCGTTAGTTTCACATTTGTTTTCCTTTTACTTTTTAAAGATGACGAAACCCCTGACGAATGACACCCTTGAATTGTTGGCAAGGAGTATTGTATCACAATTATCATTTCAACAATCTGTGCAAGTAGCTGTGTTGATTATTGCATATTGTTGGGGTTGTGGACGAAACGAAACAGAATCCGTACTTATCAAAGGTATAAAGGAGTACTTCAATGGAAACTCAGACTGATATTTACGAAAGGTTAAGTAAAGTAGAATTAGAATTGGTAGCGTTGAAAAGAGTTGTTTCTAAGAACATCAACGATAATAATTCTTTGCATAGAGACATATATGAAATAGCTACCGGAACCAATATAGCTCAATATGGATGTAGTATAGCTATTAGAACATTATTGGCGCGATTAGCCAAAGAATACGAGAACGATCGCGTCATATATCAATTTATACAAACTTTGTACGAATCTCTATGACAAGGATCTCAACTATTGAACAAAATAATCCCAAAAAAAATAACTTAATACCGTGTTTTGCGATCGTCCTGCAACGTATAAACGGTATGGATCGTTATACGGAAATAGGGAAAGCTATAGCTGAGCGATCAGAATATCTCTATAACAAAAACGGTTTGTATATACAGCCTCAAAACGGTAAATCTCCGTATATTGACGGGTTTCAAAATTGTTTAGATCTGCTATGTTACCTTGTTCAAGCTGTAACAGAAGCCCTTATAGCTAATGAAGATCAAGGAAAAATAGATGTACTCGAACGTTGCTTCCGTGCTACTCTAGAAATGGCTCTAATACTTTATGACAACGAGCAAAACAAATGTTGAACTACTTGGATCAGTTAATTAAAACTACCACGTTGGAAAAAATCTCGTATTTGGTAAAAACATTTGGTAGAAAAGAATTGGAAGTTCTTTATCAAAAATTGAAAACTGTCACAAACTCGAACGATGAAGTGATAAATAAAAGTCGTGGAGAAATAGAAACAAAGGTGATAGAACTTTTCAAAAAGGTAAAAAATGAAAAGTCCTAGAAAAGCCTGGTGTATACATTACATTGGAAAGATTAAAGGTAAACACACGGCATATAGAAAAGCTATAGCCATACAATACAAGGATGGTGCGATGTTACATTACGGTATTGTCTTTTTTGCCAAACACGGGAAAAGAGATGGATACTACATAACAAAATCGCTAAACGTTAATCCAATGTATGTAGATAGTAAAGAGCTGTTTCTGACACCGCTATGAACATAGTGAATCTGCCGCCTCTCCCAGTTCTTATAAGATCTGAGTATGTAGAGAATGGTGACTCTAAAAGACTTATAAGGGCGCGATTAGCCACTGTAAAAAGTGTACCTGGAGAGGCGTTCAGATTTGAGGTGTATATACCAGAATACGGGGCGTTATATGACAAACTTCCAATAGAATGTATTCTACACAAAGAGGGGAATAACTATTTACAGACAAACGAATTACAGTTATGGGATTGTTTTGATAATTACATTCATGTAATAAAAAAAAGTGTTGTAAACAATATAGATTGTATAGCTTACATAAGAAACAAAAAGATACGAGGTTATTATGTTCTTACTATAGATAGTTATACGCCATCAGATAGATTATCTCTGAGTTATACAGAAGATCCCGAAGAACATAAAAGTTTTAATATGATCGCGTTAGATAACGGTCAATTTGCACTTCTACCTAACAATAGAGTTCAGTTTGTAGACGCAAGTTTAAGTGGTAGCGATAATCCTCCCTTACCTAAATTCAAAGTGGCCTCCAAAAGATACTACTGTGAAGGAGGATCTATCGCTACCGATGATTGGTCATACAGACTAACTTCAGAGGAGTCTAGCAGCTAATTCACTCAAAGGCGATCGCTCTGTCTTACTCAATGTTATATGAGCAGAAAGATCGCTTTCTTTGAACCGTTCTACGACAAGACTTAACCCATTGCTACCACTATCTAAATAACTACTATCTATCTGAGTAGGATCTCCAGATAGTATACATTTAGAACCTTCACCGATTCTAGTTAAAACGGTCTTCACTTCTGATGGACTCATGTTCTGAGCTTCGTCTACCCATATATATTGTTTTGGTAGCGATCGTCCTCGTATGTGAGCAAGTGATTCAGCCTGTATAAGACCTTGTTCCTCTAGATCATCATAAGCACTACGTTTGGTCTTTTTGTCGTGCTTATAGTTACAAATCACATCAAGATTATCTTTGATCGGAGCTAACCAAGGTGTTAGTTTTTCACTTAATGATCCTGGTAAAAACCCTAAATCGTTCTTAGAGCCTCCCATAGGCATTGTAGGCTTGGAAACCAACATACGAGTATAAACACCCGCTTGTACCTTTGATAAGCCCACAGCTAAGGCCATAAGACTCTTACCTGTACCAGCAGCACCACTTATCGTTACAAGGGGTACAGAGTCATCTAAGAGTAGATGCAACGCAAATGTTTGTTCTCTATTCTTAGGAGTGATTCTACTAATTTGATCCAGCTTTGGTAACGCTCTGATCACTCCCTGTTTATAGATCGCTAGAACAGTATGAGAAGGATTCGCTACATCTCGTACAGTTATACACTCGTTAGGGAAGTAAGGATCGTTTGTAACAATACCGCGATCAAATAACTGACTCATTTGATCTGCTGTCATAACGGTTTCTGAGTGACCATCATATAAATGTGTGTGGTCAATTTTCTCAGATCTGTAATCTTCTGTCTTTACACGAAGTCCACCCGCTTTTACACGGAGATTTATATCTTTAGTTACAAGAACAACTTGTTCATCACTCTTTTCTCGTAACTCAGTCAGATATTTGGCTGTGGCGAGTAGACAATTATCAACTTTATCTCTAGACAATTCAGCCGGTATCTTAGATATAATTTCTTGACTGATGACAGATATAATTAGTTTGCCACCGTTAGGTAAAGATACACCTTGAATTAAATCGCCTTGTTGACGTAATTTATCAAGCTCCCTAGAAACTTGTCTTGCATTACGATTTAATACGCCATCTCCTGTTTTGAAAGAATCCAATTCTTCTAAAACACTTATACAAAGAACTACAACATTGTCATCAAACTTGTATATGGATAGACTGTCATGCAATAGAACATTGGTATCTAGAACGTAATACTTTACCATCATTCACACAGATCGCATCGATCTATATAATAATTGATTCAAACTCGTGCGATCAAAAGGACGGATTTAGACAAAAAAAAGACCCTTTTCAGGGTCGCAATTGATGCCCTTCTTAAGGCGTTCTACCAGTAATCGATGTGCTGCTAACCATGCTTGATGTTTGCGCGGCGTTTTCTTGCTCTTCCTTTGAGGTTCGCCACTTGCTTGCCAGTTAGGTTGTATCATGGTATGTTCTCCTGTAGAAGCCGCCACCGAGACTCGAACTCGGAACCTTCGGTTTACAAAACCACTGCTCCACCGATTGAGCTATGGCGGCACGACCTGTGCAATACTATAACACCTATGATATGATATCGACAACCAATTAGCTTAGGAACCAATGGAAGAACTTACCTTAGAACAAGAACTTGAATTGGTCGTATTCGATAAAAAAGTCGATATGATGAGTGCCGATCAGGCCAGGGATTTATTAAAGAAAGTTCACAGAACCATGATAATCAGAGAAGCAATGTATAAGGCTATACTGAAAAAAAGTCTGGGTGTAGAGGATTATCAACAAAACATTAATCGTCAACTATGAAAATTCAAATCTGTCCTGTGTGTGAAACTCGGGTTTTAGAAGGTATATTTTATGTTAGTAGACCCGTTAAGAACGGCGAAACGTTCGAGCGGATATATGATGTAGAGTTTGCACCAGATGTACAACACACACGTATTTGTCAGTATGCTAAAAGAGAAGGGTGTTTGAACACCTGTAAAGTTATTAATGAAAGGGAGCTTTTTGAAAATCGAAATCTCGGGATTAATTCAAATGTATCTGATCGCTAAAAATAAATATAGGTTTGATATACCTATTAGTCTTCAAAGAAACCATCTCCTAGATATATGGCATCTAGACAAAGCGCATTGGTTTACTTTGTGCGGTGTAAAAGTAAAAGAAGTTTTTTCAAAATCTTCTGAATTAGTACGATTTAATTTAGAACGTTTTGGTCACACACAAGAAGTGACTATAGAACAAGATCGCAACGTTACGAAAGTTAACGTTAATAACTGTATGTTAATTTTCACCATTGAAGAAGAGAAGGAAAATCATCACTTTCTGAATGTAGAGATGCGATCTGACTATAGAGGGCTGCGTCTACTGTGGCCGATTATTCAGTTGGTGTTTCTATTGACGGTCATAGAAGACATCATATATTACAAAAAAAGATAAAACAAGAAATGAAAGTAAATATTCCACCCATAAAATCTCAAGGAATAAAAACTAAGCTTGTTCCTTGGATTAGTAGCATAGTCCCACATGAATTTGACGGAAGATGGGTTGAGCCATTTATGGGTACGGGTGTTGTCGCCTTTAACCTAGCACCAAAACATGCACTCTTATGCGATACAAACCCTCATTTAATCGCCTTTTATAAAGGTATTTCTGACGGAAATATTACGCCAGAAAAAGTCAGAAGCTACTTAGAAGAGGAAGGTGCGAAGCTTTTAGATAAAGGCGAATCTCACTACTACAAGGTGCGTGAGAGGTTCAACAAGGAGCATCAACCACTCGATTTCTTGTTTTTGAATAGGGCTGGCTTCAATGGAATGATTCGGTTTAACCGCAAAAGAGAATTCAATATACCTTTCTGTCGAAAACCGCAGCGATTTGCTCAGGCTTACATTACGAAAATTACTAATCAGATTTCTCATGTCTGCCTTTTGTTAAAGACTAAAGATTTTATTTTTAAATGTCAGGATTTCGAGAAAACTATCTCCGAAAGTGGGGCAGAAGATATTATTTACTGTGATCCACCATACATTGATAGACACGTTGATTATTACAACAGTTGGGATAGTGAGCACGAAACGTGTCTCTTCAAAGCTCTATCAAACACAAAAAGTAAATTTATATTATCTACATGGCATCATAATGACTTCAGAGAAAATGAATATGTTAAATCTTTATGGGGTAAGTTTAATATTTTAACTAAAGAACATTTTTACCATGTTGGAGCAAGTAATAACAACCGCAATCCCATGATTGAAGCTATTATTACTAATTACAACACTACACCTTATGAATTCTAATGAAAAAAATAGTAATAGTTCTAAAAGCGTTTAATATAAGATAGAAATAAATAGAATATCCAGTTGGTGTTTCTATTGACGGTCATAGAAGACATCGTGTATTATAGAAAAAAGTGAGACATTAGCTTAACGGTAAAGCACGGGGCTTTTAACCTCTTGATGGAAGTTCGATTCTTCCATGTCTCATTGCCGTCAAATAGTTAACAAAGAAGAACATACAATGAACAATCACGATGATCTAAGTGTAGCTTTAGGTAAAATTTCGAACGAACTTCTAAAAGTAACTGGGAATCATCTAGGATCTAGTGAAAGTCTATCATTGGACTCTATGTTAGATGTTCTATCAACTGTAAAAAACACCGAAGCAATGTTGATGGAACTACTCTCAGAGAAGTCCCCATTCAAAGTAGGAGACTATGTTGTAGCTAAATCCAGTGAAACTCCAACTGATGATATCGAAGGGTATGTATCAAACATTAGGATTGCAGACCCCTATAGATACGGAAAATATGACTTCTACTATGAATTACGAGCCCCTGGTCGTAACGGTAAATTCAGTAAAAAGGGTCGGCTAGTAACAATGAGTATTTCGCGCAGTTTACTCAGGAAAACCTGGTATAGCTTGTAAGTGCGATCGTCCGTCCAAAAGTATGGGAAGCTATAGCTAGAAAATACAATGTATCTAGCGGATCTGTACGCAAATGAGCTAAGAAATATGAATTAATTTGATAAGTGGTGTATAATCAAGATAACGCAAGGGAGTATGATGTATGGAGCATCGTCGGTCTTATAAGCCGAAGCGCACCTGATTAGTGCCGTGTTAGGGTTCGATTCCCTATACTCCCATATTTTTCCTCTGCTGGGCTAATTGGACAAGCCACCACCCTTCTAAGGTGTTCATCATCCTGGTTCAAGTCCAGGGCAGAGGACTGATACATTAACCATACTAAATTACCATGAACCCATCTATTGTTAAAGAACTCGACACAAAAGGGTTTATTATTTACAACGCCGGTACATTCTTCAGAGGAGGACATCATAATCTAACCCAAATTAGAATCGTCCGTGTCCGTTATAAAGCCTCGAATGAACTAGCCTTTGTAACAATAGACGAAAGCGATTGGGAACGGTCGTATATCGTTGGTGTTTACGATACTCGCAGACTAGCTATATCTTGCGGCAAAAAGATCGCTGATAATAGTTGTCTCACCTGATCTCATTACAAAAAAAAGATCGCAATTGAGTCACCCAATTGCGATCCGGAAACCATGTCCTAAACCTAAAACTATTATAGACTAACTTTCTTCAGACGATCGCACTTTGTTACAATATCGTGCAAATTGACCATAGGTCCAACCATTACGTTGGCACATCCAATTGCGATGAGCTTGTGCCCACATCTCGTCGTTCGGATAGTTCTCCCTTAGAGGAGCTGGATTTGTCAGGTCGAACAGAGTTTTTAGTGTCATAGATGATTTTTAACTCACTCAATACAAATATATTACCATCTCTCTTAGCTTTGCCGACTACATGACGACCGAATTTTAATCCTTTTGGTAACTTGAAATCTTCTGGTATGACAACATTATAAAAATTAAAATCTTTGTTGCTGTGTCCTCTACGTCCTACATACAAAGCTAAAGATGTATCACTTGTGCTCTTACCGACACTAGCTTCAAATTCTAGCCAGTCAACAGGACGATCGCGACCATCACCACAAGCAAACGGTACGATACCCTGAAATTTGTTCAATGCTTGAGGATAAACTGACCAGAGATGATCCTCTTTGAAATACTTTTCTATATCCGCTAGAACTCTAGTAATAAAAGTGGAATCAGATCGCGCCAGATCCAAAACTCTAAATACTGATCCATCAGTGCATCTAAACATCAACGTGCGATCGCCCTTATCGTTAGGCAAAGATCGTACTAGCCTACCATTGAGCCATGCAACACATTTGAAGTCAATTTTGTTACCTTTTTTATAAGATGGCTTTTTAGAGCGATCTGCTTTTTGTTCAGGTGTTAGAATGACAGGTTTAGAGATCATAAACGTCCTTTAATGTGCGATGGATAGAGTATATCATAGTCCGGTTGATTCATTATTGTCTTGAACGCAGACAATGCGACTATCCATCATCACGCGATCGTCCTTACTGGAATAAAGGCGTAAAGGATAATTACTAAAAAGGTGAGCTTCGACATCGTTGTTAATTAAACGTGGACGACCAACAGCTTGATACAGTTCACGTTCAATAAAATAACACTGAACATCAACTAGATCATCACGTTCAAAAGTCATCAAAGGGAATACAAATCCATTGCGTTCAATTCTACGATTAACGGGTTTATGTAGAAAGAATGAGGTTACATCCAACCCTAGCGCCTTTGCAAATAATATATAGGTGGTATAAGGAACGTGAGGGGTGCCTACAATGGTTACAGATTGACCATTTAACTTATCGGTACCAGAACTATTACCTAAATAAACATCCTCAATAGCGCCATCAAAATGCTTTTGGAAAGACTTAAAAGTAATAACAGGATGACCTAACTGATTCACCTCCTCCACAACCTTTCCCAATACGTTTTCGTTATTAAGGGAAGCTCTAGAACAGGAATGTTTAGTGTGCTGAACTAATTGACCTTGACAGAGTACAGAAGTAAGATCGATAAATACCAAACGATCGCCTAAGAGTAAGCGATATATTTTCTCATCAGCCGTTGCTGAAAAAATTCCAATCTTACGATTTGTTGGTAAGGTTCTCTTGACTACAAAAACAATGTGGTCCTTATTCTGAGGATCATCCCACCTAGAAGAATGAGAACTGTAGAAAGCTACATCACTAGTGAAGAACTGACCGATATTACTATTGAACAACTTGTCGTGTTGAGTTTGAGTGATTATAGAAACAATCTCCTCACCCATACCCACTGTAGTAAATTCCTCTTTCTGTCGAAGAACAGCAGGATCGTTTTCAATATGGTTGATGTAGTAATCGCAGATACGACGAAGTTCTGCATTCTTTGTATGACCACGTAACGTCTTAAAATCTCTAAGAGTTACAGTAAAGGTGTTGACAATCTCAGTCAAAGGATCTTCGTCGAAAATAATCGTATTATTGTGACCATAGAGATGCTTGCCTTTGCGATCTTTACTAAAAGCATTAGCGTGAGTAGTGACAATGTTTCCAAAAGTACAACCGTGGATCGCTTGTTTGGCTACACGATAATCGTCAAGTTCTTCAGTATCTTGACCTGTAGTTTTAAGAAGTTTGATATAGCCCTTCAGAAGCCTCTCAGCGGCCTTTTCTGCACCTGTAGAGTATAGATAGCTCAACTTAGTTCTAATCTCGCTAGGGAGGCTGTCAGGCAGCTTAGGATTAACGTAAGTAACGTTAGATTGCAAAGTACGATCTCGTTTAGCTTTGGCAAATTCTTCAGCGTTCAGTACGTTAGCTCTTTCGCAAAATTCATCTTTAAGATCATGGGTAGAAAACGCGATCGTATATCCAGTAGTTTTGCCATCTTTGATGAGATCCGCAATCAATTGAGTTTTGCCTAATCCGGTAATCGTCTTAAAAACATAGACTTTGTTATCGTCAGCGTTAATAAACTGATTCCAATAATTTTGCAAATGATGGCGGGCGGCTTCTACTGTAAACACCGATTGGCTCCTTAAGAATTGCGTATCTTCAGTAATAGCATATTCCTTCCTGCCAGTTAAGTATAACAGGTTATAGGCCAAATGATCGGATTCAAAAGGGCTGAACGTTTGTAACCGTGTTGGATGATAACCACTAACACTGAGAATGTCATAGTGATAATCTTCGTATCGACCATCTCTGTCCATATATTTCTCTAGCCAGTTTAATCCACCTTTGATATAGCGAAGATTCATGGCTAATCCCCATATTTGAGGGCGGTGTAGACGTTCACCTCTCTCATAACAACTTACAGGTTCGATGAAGCCACATTCTTTAATGGATTGTAATATCTTGAGTTGCGGCACTAATGTCGCTTCGATGTCCACATCTTCTATTATGTCGGGAAGTTTGTAGCCAATAAATTTTGTATCAATCTGATTCTGATCTAATAACTCACGAAGCGTTTCGTTTTTATCTTGAACGACCTTTAGATCCCGAGCTTTATTGACTTTATCGGATTTAACAACCGCTGCTAATTCGAGTAGTTGGATCAGAGATTCAATTGTAATGGGTCGTTGAGGTCTATCTCCAAAGATTCTCTCTTTTCCTCCATACCAAACACGATCGCAATTTTTACACGAAATGTCACTATCACCAAAGAAAGTATCCAGTGCAGTCAAGATACCCTCAGCTTGAGTAGAAGTAATGATAATAGGATTATCAACGTAAAATACGAAACGCAACTTGCGATATTCAGGAGTATCAGAGAATGTAGTGTAGGCAAATCCAAATCCTAAACCCAATTCCTGAGCCTTGTTGTAGATATATTCAGGTTCAGTATTGCGATCAAAGTCCTTACCAAATAAATACTGAGGACCAATCCAGTTTGATTTATTTTTTGTCTTACCACCAAAAGTAGCAGTAGTGAACGAATAACCTTGAATCGCAGCTTCCGCAAGTTCATCCAGTGTTAGTTCAATCTCATTCTTAGGTAGACGATAACTAATACCCTTAATATCATTCGTTGCTGGTTTCGTCGAGAATGACTTCGTATCCAAACAAACCTTAAACTTCATCACCAACATCCTCTAATCGTAAACGTTGATCCATTTCTTGAAGAGCGATCGCGATCGTGTTCGACATCGAATACCCGATCTTTTTGGAAAGTTCCTCAAGAAGCGCTCTATTCTCTACACTAATCGAAATGCCCATATTGATCGCGATCGGATCTGTTCTATGTGCCCGTTTGTGAGATCTGTATTTTCCGCGTGTTGACATCTGGAGTTCTAAGTATATTTACATCGATCATAATACTCTAGGTTTTAATAATACTTTAGAGTTTAATAAAAGTCAACAAAAGAAAAAAGAAAGTATTTATGAGGTACGCTCTCTTATCGATCGCGATCATTGTTTTTATACTATATATTATTACGTCCCCCCATTTGAGTAGCCCTCTCTCTTGCTCTGCCATCGATCTGTGTTTATATCTAAGCTTTTTGTGTACATTCAGAGCATTACTAATCGCTATGATCGTTATATATCAATACTTTTGAACATTCTTTTTCAGATTTGAAGAGAACCGTGGAGGTCTAAATATAATAATAATAGGTGCCCATGATTTTCTTCAGATCTGAAAAGGATAAGGCTCAAATCCATATATATCAATAGTTATAGCGATCAGAGAAAGCAAGAGAGAGGCAAGGGCTACTTATAATGGGGGACGTTGAAACCATTGATATATATGGATCATAGCGATTTAATAGAAAAAAGTGAAAAACGATAAAAAATTGATGTCCAAATCGCTGAAACCCGCATTCTCTCGTTAAGAAAAAATCGCATTCGGACAAAAGTCAGTGTTTACCATAAAAAACCTTGTTATTCAGATCAGAGAGTGTCAGAAGGATCATAGGCAAAGTAAAGAGCTAGTAATATAGGGGAACGATCGCGATAGTCCATCTCTTCCTCATTTTGACCAATCGATTGTCCAAAAAGTTAGATATATCAAAAGACACCCCCAATCATCCAAGATGCCAGAGAGAGCCCTCGCCTTTTATCCTCGATTTGGACAAAAAAACGCGATCGCTATAGTATATATAGTAACTGCGTTTTTTTGTCCATTTTCGATCTTAATAACGAGATCGCACTTGTATGTTCTTTCAAAAATAGAGATCAGGTGCGCTTCTGGCATCTTGGATGATTGGGGGTGTATATCGATAATAACGATCGCGATCGTCCAAAATGAAACAAAATAAACGACAACTTTTTTTAGCCTCAAAACCTTATATATCAATGGTTTCGAGCTTTGGGTACCCCAAAAGTGTATTTTGACGGGAAAACCTATGTATATATATAAGATTTCCCGTCAAAATACACTTTTCAAGCTTCAAAACGCTGTGATCTATATATATCAACGATTACAGGCTAAAAAACTTCCTAAATTCACGACCACAACGCCCCCCCCCGCCTAGAAAAACAATAGGTTGGGGGTGAAATTAACCGAACCTTGTATGATTGATCGCGATCATCTATCCCTTTTCCATTTTGACTAATCGATTGGACCAAATTGACCTGATCGATTGGTCAAAATGAAATTCACTCAAATTAGACGATCTGAGTATATATACTCATATCTGATCAAGACGATCGCGATCGTTCCTTCTCTATACACCTCACTGCTTTCGTGCTATGATGCGATCGTCCGTGTAGATAATCTAAGATGGATATATCTAAAGTACTTCGACTACCATGTGTGGCTCAACATGAGCTATACGATGTTCCTGAAGATTTTGATCATCTAACTGAAATACTAGAAGATGTATTCGACTTTGTAGAAACAGAAGATGACTATGAATGTTTCTTCCCTGTAGGTGCTCCTATTCTCTCATCTAATGATGTCATTGGAGCAGAAGAGAATGAGTTAGTAGATGGAGAAACCCTCCTAGCCCAGACATACGGTCTTGTAACGTGCCTCAGCGAAGATCCCGTGCTGTTTATGGTAGAATGCGATCAATGTACCGATTACGGCCTTGTGGATGGGCTGGTGCTCAATGTGTATAGAGAGTTTCGTTCTTAACGATCCTCGACAACTATCCATCGACGACATATAATGACTACATACAACCAAAAGGAGACCACCATGAGTTCACTAGCAGAGCAATTAGCTAAGCTACAACGTATTTTAGGGGAATTCCCTCTTGATTATCAAGTTAACAGTAATCATACTGAACTTTTACTGAAATTCCTTTCCTGTCTATCGCAGACTGGGATCAGAACACACGAAGCCATCCTAAATAATTCCAAGTTCAAGGAAGGTGATCTAGTTAAAGTATATTCACCACCTGTACAAGGATATGGGTCAATTGTGGAGGTGTGTTTGCAACATCGAGAACCAGATATTTATAGTGTGGGCGTATATTATGACGTGGTCCTAACACGCGATCTTTGTAATGAACCATTAATCGATGAACTCTTCTATGTCGAAGAGAAGTATATTTCCCTAGTTAAAGAAAACGTCTGATTCTTTAATAACGCAATATCTAAAAAAGGAGAATTCACCATGGATTTTGAACAGTATGAAATTCTAACTAGCGATCTTTTGGAGGATTATACGAGCCCTTTCGTACAAGAAATGACAGTCCTCCGTGAGAGAAAGATCTCACTTAAGAAGCAACTGGACGATATCGAAGCCGCGATCGCTGAAAACAAAACCGCTTATTATAACGCTAAAGACAGAGCCATCGCTGAAGTACATACAAAATTCAAATTTGATGTTTTCAGAGAGCTACCAAAGATCGCAGATCATCCAGATAAAGAAGAATTGTTTTCTTTAGCCTGGGATGAATGTGATGGCAATAGAGAAAAGGTTTTTGAAGAATTAGAAGAACTGTCAGATCTTTTCCTTAACATTTAACCAAAGGAGTATCTTTTATGTCTTGTCTTGGACTCAATGTTTGTACATTGGCTGGTATTGTTAGTGCTATTCATAACAGAACTGTCAATCCTGTTGAGATTTTTATTGATGTAGACAAGGTTTCGAAAGATCCTTTCTCTGTAATGGTTATAGTCTGGAACAACTCTCTTGCGTCAGACAAAATTCCTTATATCAAAAATGGATCACTGATCATCATCACTGGTTCTATCGAACCTTCGCCTTATATCAGCGAGTACGATGATCAACCCTACGCCGGTCTACGACTTACGGCATCCGATATTTTCCTCGATGCTAGTCCCCAAGATCAATATGAAACTCTTGTCTAGCTAACGTTTTTTAGTTGTTCAATCCTTAACATTTAACCAAAGGAGTCATCAAAACATGGTAAACCATCCCATAACTGATCGCGCCAGTTTGCAAGAAGCGTTGATCGCTAATCGTATCCCTTTTGAAGTGAATGAAGATGGACATATCATTATTCACGGATTTTCTAAATCGGGTACATGTTCTTTTGAATTTGTAAACGATCGTGTCATCGCTTTAACCCGATACGATACTAGAACAGATATAGAATATTTCCGAGACATTGCTCGATTGGCATTTGATTGGTTCTGGGATTATTGCGATCGTGGTTTCGGAGAGCCGCACGAAATATGGAAACCCATATTCCTAGATGAAGGATGGATTGAGATCGAATTAGTGGAAAAAATCGTCATAAAGGGATAAACCAACAATGAAATATGAACGACTATTGACAGAGATCATCGACATTTTGATCACAGATCGCTTCAAAGAGCACGATGACGTTCCTCCTGAAACGATCACACAGGCTAAACAGATCATGTTTGATACGTTTTCGCCAACATGGGATATCTGTGTTAACGCCGCTATTGAACAAGGATATACAGAAGAGTCTCTTAAAACTTTTGCTGTACAGGTGTTCAATAGATTGGATCTAGAACGAATGGCACATCTTAATTGAAATGTTAGCTTATACGATCGCAAAATCTAACCGTTTCAAAGTGTCCATAAAATCAGTTAATGTGCGATCTTTCAAAACGAACCATTCGCCTTTAATTTTGTTTTGTCGATATTTGTATTTCAACCGTTTCTCTAAATATAAACCATCGATCGCATAATTAAATGCAAATAACACTAGATCCTTATCATTTCCTGTTTGTAGGTTTTGTAATCTTTTTTTGAACCCGCTCTCTGTAGTTTTTCCTACCTTGTAGCGATCGTCCCCTGTGGTTAATACATACACGATGTCCATAGTTCATCACTAATACTTAGAGGAATAGTACCAATGGCTATCAAGTGTTACATTGCCGGTTGTAATATAGACGAATGCAGAGCTTTACGCGATCTGTTAGTCGAAAAAGGATATGAAATTACGGCAAAGTGGTTAGATGAACCTTTTCGTCGTACACTGACGTATAGTGTAGAAAATCGTCGTCATATAGCTAATATGGATAGAGACGATGTTCTGAGATCTGATCTTTTAATCCATTTTGCTACAGATCGCTATATCCCTGGTGGTAAGTTTGTCGAAGTTGGTATTGCTATAGGTGCCAATATTCCAGTCATTAACGTAGGCTACCAAGAAAATATGTTGATGTGGTGTGATTCTGTTGAAACCGTTGCTACACAAGAAGATGCGATCCTTCTGTTAGAAAGACGAATCCTAGAAGGATTGTAGAAGGGTACTACCATATTTTCTTTTGATTGGATTAACTCTGTGTTGTATCGAAGTGATAAAGATGTTTGATATTATTGAGATGTTGATGCGTCAACCTAGCAAGCTTGCAAAAGTCGTAACAGCAATTGATGAGTCTGTTAGTACCTCAATGCTTTACGGGGACTATAGTTACATACAAACTACTGTACCAAAAGTCGTAGAAGAATTAGAAGAAAAAGACTATTCTATGCTGTTGCGTGTTCTTATGTACAAAACTAAGAGAGATAAAACCCCAGCAGCCACACCTTTTTATGAAGAAGCGATCAAGTGTTCCATTGCATCTCGCCTTGACAATTTATAGAACATTATGGAGGATTAAACGATGACGCCCAGTCAAGTTGGACTAGATGGGGCTGAAGGAATAGTATTAGATAAATCTGGACAGGCTTACCGGATGCTAAGAGGTACCCACGATGAACTATCAAAGTATCTTGACGATCTAAGAGAACGAAGGAGAAACCAATTTTGGTGGGTGACAGATCTCAATCTGTTATTATATTGCAATTCTGAAGGTGAACTATTCGAGGTAAATTTTACTCCTTTCAATCTTTGATCGTTTTTATCCATAGGAGAACACACCATGTCTAATGATCATTATCGGAAAGTAGAATTACTCCATGAACAACGTCAGCGTTACTTAGACGCGATCTCCATAGGTCGTCGTCATTGGGCAGAAGATGCTATATGGAGAGCTGCTGATATATCCAATCTATTGCAGTCACAAGAAGTGAATAGCGATCGCCTAACAAATCCTAGAATTGTAGAATTGCTAACTGCTCTCGGTTGGGAATAAGTATGTGATATATCATAAAGATCTGACCATGCAGATTGAAGGCAAACAGGTTCCTTCAGGCAGGGTTCGGGTTAGTGGAGCAAAAAACGCTGCCACTCGCCTGATGGCAGCATCAATGCTTACGGACGAAACCATTAACCTACTTAACTTCCCAACCCAACTACTCGATGTCCAATACAAGGCAAGGTTTATCGAGTTAATGGGGGGAAAGGTCAGCCTTGATTCGACTGCATCCTTCAATTGTTCCAATCTAAAACCCCAGGAATTAGAGGACTATAAATTTCCCATTAGAACGACCTATTTATTAGCCGCCGGTCAATTAATTCGACAAGGAAATGCCTATATCCCCTATCCAGGAGGCTGTAATATTGGTAGTCGCAAGTATGACTTACACATAATGATCTGGCAATCCTTGGGGTGTCAGGTGGAAGAAAAGCCAGATCATATTAGGGTTAGTGGTCAGCTCGTCGGCGGTGACATTCATTTCCCCATATCCACCGTGGGAGGCACAGAGAATGCCATATTATGTGCTGTAGTTGCTAGGGGAACTACAAGAATCTACAATGCCTATGTCACCCCCGAAATCGAAAACCTGATTAACTTGCTCATCTTAATGGGGGCAAAAATATCGGTAAGTGGAACTAGTCTAATTGAAATTGAGGGGGTTAGGCAGCTAAGGGGAGCAACGATTCCCATCATTCCTGATCGCATTGAAGCCTTAACCTGGATTATCTTATCTGCGATCTCTGGTGGTAATGTTCTGGTTGAGAACGTTCCGTTTGATCTCATGGAAATCCCTTTAGTCTACCTCCGTAGAATAGGGCTTGATTTCTTCCAAAACTCTAATTCGGTTTGGGTTTCGCCCCAGTCAATTTCCCCCTCCGGATTACAACCCTTTGAAGTAGCCTGTGGCACTCATCCCGGCATCATATCCGACATGCAACCCTTTTATGTGCTTCTAGCTTTGTATGCTAAGGGTAGAAGTCTAATCCTTGACTATCGCTATCCAGAGCGCACTACCTACCTTGAGGAATTATCTAGATTTTACCCTAATTGTTTAACCTGGGACTCAGGAAAAATCATCGTCAATGGATGTCAACGCTCAGGTTCGGCAGTGGTAACATCAACGGACTTGCGGGGTAGTATGACTTTGGTGATGGCAGCAATTATCAATCATGGACCTAGCCAAGTCAGGAAGGTAAATATGGCCCTACGAGGCTATGATCAACTACAAACAAAACTTGGAGGGCTAGGCATAGTTCATAGCATTAATAAAGACGATGAGTGATTTAATTAGTGTTATAACGGGCTTCTATAATCGCGGCAACCTTGTTAGAACCTCTATCGGCAGTCTATTAAGACAAACCTACACAAACCTTGAGATCATTGCCTTCGATGATTGTTCAACGGACCATACCTACGAAGAGTTACTAAAGTTTCAAGATCCACGACTTAAAGTAATTCGTCATTCCATAAACATTGGTTTTGTTAATGGATTACTCAACGCCATTGAACAATCATCTGGTGACTATATTGCCATCCATGGTTCAGGAGATATTTCCTATCCAACACGATTGGAAAAACAATATAGACTTCTAAAGGACGATCGCGATCTTAGTGCTGTGGGTTGTAATGTTTTCGATTGTGATATGTCTCCTGGAGGTAATATATACCGACGTACTAGAGTATGCGATCATCCCGACACTTTCCAATATTCATTAATCAACGGTCGTAATTGCTTCACTGGTGGAGAAGTAATGATAAGAAAATACCACTACGATCGCATTGGTGGTTATCGAAAGGCTTTCTACTATGCCCAGGATAGAGATCTGTGGCTTAGACTGATAGAAATATCTAAACTAGGCTTTGTTGATGAAGTTCTATATAAAAGGTTATTTATATCTAACAGCATACGATTTAACATTGATAAAATACTGATACAAAGAAGATATTCAGAATTGGCTAGACAATGTGCCGAGATGAGATTGGATAATCAGTGCGATCTAGTTGATCTGTACGGTCAAGATGCGATCAACTTTTTAAGCAAATCTAAAAGATTGTCAGAGTTTTACAAAAACCTCTTTGAAACATATCAATATAGAGATACAGCTCTTGCAAACAGATGCTATGATCTATATATCAATTCTTAAAAAAAACAATGGACATAAAACAACTGTTTGACAATCAAATCAATAGAGCCTCTAGGGATAAGCTAAAAGAACTTATTGCTGCTATTCTAGATACTACCGATGGTGTATATGACAATTTTGAACTATCTCATAAACTAGGGTTGTCTTTAGAACGATCGCAAAAAATACTCGATATCAGAGACGAATGTCTTTCTAACAAAGTTTCACAATAGCAGAAGGAGGATCGCACAAAATATGCGATCCTCCTTCTGCTATTGGCTTGATTTTACTAAAGCTTCTATACGTCTACTTAAGTGAATTATATCACCCAGACATTCATCTAATCTTTTATCGTTTAACCTCTCTCTTACCTTATCTAACTTATCAAGGGTAATGGTATGCCTCTCACCTCCAAGGAGCTTGTAAAAACCTTGTCTACTCATTAAACCTTCACATATCTCCGATATATTAGAATCATTGTCCCAGATGATATTTTTTACAACCTGTAAGAAATTCTCCGGTAACTCCATTTCGATAACAACCCTCATAGCATCTCCTCTAATAAACTGATAACAGTGTAGCACAAAGGTGACACTTATGCTATAGTGGATAAAAAGGAGGATCACATGGAACGCACAATGCTATACCAGTTCAGATCTTTTGAAAAGCGCGATATATGGTTGAAGAACATCCCTATACGATCGCTGTCAGAAAAAGATCGCTATAGCGCACTATATACCTGGAAGATCCGCAATCTTACGGTATTCGGTGTCCTTTTATCCAAGTATGAAGCACCTCTCATTGAAGTATTTGAAAGTACGATTATAGAGATAAAGGAGAAGGAAGGTACCGTATATCTAGAAGAAATCGATATCCCATTCAGCGCTGATTGCATACTACTACACGAACACCTAAACCTATGATAATTTCATATACCGTAGAGAACTGGATCTCACAAGAACCTAAAACCTTAGACGTTGATCGCAACGAAGCGATCGAACTTCAATGTGCTAAAGATTTTGCCTCAACTAATGGTTATCTATGGCCACTCACGTTTAATATCTTTGTTGATGGCGATCTTCTGAAGTCAACCACGGTGGTTCTATGAAAGGTATTCTTTGGTTAACTGTCCCATCTGCTCTAAAAGATTTTGCACAAATAAAACCTATATACCCAAACGGAAATCCTCATCATATAACCTTAGTCTTTGGAACAGAAGAACATATCTTCAAAGATGTCATTGGCAAAAAAGTGTTCGTATTAGCCTATGAAAACTGCTGGAACGATCGCATACAAGCGGTCCGTGTACAATTACCAAACGATATACCATGTGTTAATCGACATCCACACATAACAGTCAGTTACGCCCCTGGTGTAGAACCAAAGGAAAGTAATATCATGCTAGCAAGTGAACATCAATCAAATAAAGTTTCTTTCAGCTTTTATACGATCGTCGAATTTTATAAATGGTCACCCTAATTTTTGATCGAAAAAATATTCCCGAAAAAAATTCGACTTTTCAATTCTCAACTTCTCACATATAAACTAAAGGGGGTCACCTTGGATAACGTTAATGTATCATACTTCGTTAAACTACCCGGCGAAATGATTGCATCTAAATGCTTAATGCACATAGATCCCAATGGCGATCCTAAAACACAAGCTAAACAACATGTCGCTAATTTGATTAACACTGATGTCAAAAACGTAACTATCCTATCAATAGAGATGATTATGAAAATAATATGAAAACCGCGATCGTCCTTGGATGAGGATCAAAACCGGATGAGAAAGGAAGACATATAGAAGAGCGATCATCTTTGCAGGGAAAAAGTGTGGGTCAAAAATTGGACGAAAAAGAGTATGGATTAGAGGTTGGATGGAAAAGAGTATGGATTAAAGGTTGAATGAGAAAAGAAGATATATAGAAAGGCGATCGTCCTTGAAGGAAAAGAATATGGATAAAAAATTAGACGAAAAAAAGTTGGATAAAAAAAGTTGGATAAAAAAATTGAAAAAATATAGATAAAAATTAGACGAAAAAAATTGAAAAATATGGAGAAGTGCTATACGACCCCTAGTACAGGTGTACTACCGTCTTTAATCTGTAGGGGAGCATCTCACACTGAGAATATATATCTAGATATATCTATGGTTATCATTTATAAATATTGTAGGTTAATTGTGATTGCGATCACACTATCGGGTTAAGACTCAGGGTATATTGTTATCAAGGTTAACTAAGTTAACTGAATAACACGCTACAAACAAAAGGAAAGGGAATCATGGCTAAGCTATATAACGATACAGTCTTACCAGATAGCGATCTAAAATTTACCGATTGTCAATATACAGGACAGTTTCTAGAAACTGAAACCGGATTAAACGCCATATATTATCGTGATGGTAAATTGTATTACTTTCGTAAAATTACACGAATACCTCATCAAATAGAGCATGAGGGTATCTTAAAAATGCATGAGGATACTCTTCTATTAATGAAACACCGTCCTGATTTATATGTATCTGAACGCGATATGTTGGTACACTCTGATAATATATTTTACGTTTTGTCAAGACAGGGGAAGTATACAGAATATCTAGCGGGTTATGGTTGGGTAACTTTTTTGTCTGTGGTAACGTATAATGTTGAATACTGGATTTTTAACGATATAAACGGAGCGATCGATTATATAACACCGAACGCTATTTTAGCTCCGTGTTGTAAACTATAACCCGCTAGTAT